>QMCE01000636.1_pt1 | contig 18159 bp, 9 predicted proteins | sample 1821851 | NCBI WGS metagenome assembly QMCE01 (sample SAMN09453174, study PRJNA476694) | Termite gut metagenome, whole genome shotgun sequencing project. | isolation source: worker | host: Odontotermes sp. | place: South Africa:Pretoria | collected 2016-01-28
GGCCCGTCGGGCGGAGACAACGCCGTCCAGCCGGGCGGGGGAGACCCCGGGGCGAGCGACGCCAGGGGGAACGGCCAGGCGGTTGAGCCGGCCGTCCGCCCGTCGTATCCCGTCCCCAACCCGCGCGACATCGGGCTCGAACCGGAACGGGCGACGCTGCGCTTGGCGATCCGGGCGCCGGAGGCGTTCACGTCCACCTGGAACGACCTGACGCCGGGTGATTTCACCCACCCGGCCTACCAGGCTCTCTTCGAGCGCATCGTCGGGCCGGCCAGCGGAGACGGTTCATCCGGCGGGGACGAGCCGGGAACGGCCCGTCCGGTCGACCGCCGCTCGCAGGAGTGGGTGCACGAGCTGGCCGGCGCGGACGCCGACCCCGTGCTCGCCAACCTGGTCGTGGAACTGTCTGTCGAGCCGATCTTGCACGAGCCGACGACGGATTACGTGGCCGCCCACGCGACGACGCTGCGCCTGCGCAGCCTGTCGCGCCGGATCGGCGCCCTGACGTCGAAGCTGCAACGCACCAACCCGATCACTGACGAGGCCACCTATACACCTCTGTTCCAGGAATTGGCGGACCTGGAGAAGCAGCGGGTAGCCATGGAAGCGTCCCTGCGCTGATCGCCGTGTGCATTGTGGGGGACGGTGGGCCGACGCTGGGCTGATTCCAGACGTCGTGTCGCACGAAGAGTGAAAGGCTTCCCGTCTGCGCATGTCGGACATGTCCGATCGTCGATGTATCGTTGTTCCATGACGACAACGGTGATCGGGGTACGTGAGCTCCAGCGCGACACGTCGCGGTTGGTGCGCGAAGTTGAAGAACACGGCACGGCTTTCCGCGTCACGCTGCAGGGCCGTCAGACGCCGGTGATGCTGAAGCGGGAAGAGGTGGAGCGAGAAGGGGTTTCGGTGGCCGCGCTGCTCGCGTCCGGGCTTTACCAAAGAAAACCGGCGGAGGTCGCGGCTGCTCAGTTGGCAGAGGTTGAAAGCTCACGTGACCGGGCCGGGCGGATCGGCGAGTGATTCGTGAAGATTCTGCTCGACACCAATCTGCTCATTGTGACGCCGCGGTTCGACCGCTTGCCCTCGGGGGAAGACCATCAGTTGTACACGTCCGCCTTGTCGTATGCGGAGCTGCAAGAGGGCGAATTCTCGCTCAATCCCGCAGTGCGGGTGCAGGCTCCGCTCGACTATGCCCGGGCGCATCAAGCGCTGGGCGAGGGGCTGCCCTTCGATGACGCGGCCGCTCAGCTTTACCGCGTCGTCTGCCGGGCCGTGGCCGAGCATGGCAGGCAGGTCAACCGGGCCCGCCGAATCGATCTGATGATCGCGGCCGTCGCGCTCGCTCACGACTGCGCGCTGGCGACGCGCAACGTGGCCGATTTCGCCGGGCTGGGCAGCATTCTGCCGATTCTTGACTTGTGATGCCGTTGGCTCTCGCGGCAACACGGCTGATCAATGGCTTGGAACCTAATGATGGCGTCGTCGTGGAGTTCGTTGAAGATTGCATTCGTCGTGTCTCGGAGCGCTGTCATCTCCGTCGGTGACGCCGGGCGCTAGCAGGCGACGAGGTTGACGGCGAGGCCGCCGGCGGACGTCTCCTTGTACTTGGCGCTCATGTCGCGGCCGGTGGCAAGCATGGTGGCGATCACCTCGTCAAGGCTGACGATCTGGCGGCCGTCGCCGGCCAAGGCCAGTCGGGCGGCGGTGATGGCCGTCGTGGCACCGACGGCGTTGCGCTCGATGCACGGCACCTGGACCAAGCCGCCCACCGGGTCACAGGTCAGGCCGAGATGGTGTTCCATGCCGATTTCCGCCGCGTTGACGATCTGCTCGGACGAACCGCCCAGCACCTGGCACAGGCCGGCGGCGGCCATCGAGCTGGCCACCCCGATCTCGCCCTGGCAGCCCACTTCGGCGCCGGAGATCGACGCGGTCGCCTGGTAGATCGACCCGATGGCGGCGGCGGTGAGGAGGAAGTCGGCGATCGTTTGGTCGTCGGAGCCGGGCAGGAAGGTGAGCACATACTTGACGACCGCGGGCATGATGCCCGCCGACCCGTTGGTGGGCGCGGTGACGATGCGTCCGCCCGCCGCGTTCTGCTCGTTGACGGCCAGCGCCCACAGGCTCACCCAGTCGAGGAAGACCATGGGGTCGGCCGCCGAACGGTGTTTCAGCCGCCGCAGCAGTCCGGGGGCGCGGCGGCGCACCTTGAAGGGGCCGGGCAGCAGGCCCTCGGTCTGGCAGCCGGTGCTGATGCACTCGTCCATCACGTGCCACAGCGCCAACAAGCCGTCGGCCACCTGCTGGCGGGTGCGCCCGCGGGCGACCTCGTCGCGCAGCATGAGCTCGGCGATCGACAGGCCGGAGTCGGCGCATCGCGCCAGTAGGTCGGCCCCCGTCGTGAAGGGGTAGGGGAGCGTCACCGGCGCGGCCTCGTCGCGCACGGGGTTGCCTGTGCCGTCGTCGGCCACCACGAAGCCGCCGCCCACTGAGTAGAAGACGGCTTCCGCGCGGCGGCCCGTCTTGTCGGCCAGGACGAAGCGCAACGCGTTCGGGTGGTAGGGAAGCCGTTCCGACGGCAGGAAAACGATGTCGCGCTCGGGGTCGAAGTCGATGGTGGTCGATTCGGTCGAGCCCAGCGTGAGCCGGTGCGACGCCGCGACGGCGTCGTTGAGCTGGTCGATCTCCTCGGGCGTCGCGGCCTCGGGGCTCAAGCCGGCGAGCGCCGCGATCACCGCACGGTCGGTGCCGTGCCCCTTGCCCGTCGCACCGAGCGAGCCGAACAGCTCGACTCGCAGCGACACCACGTCAGCCAGCGTCAGGCCGGAGACGCCCGGCCCGTCGGAGGACAAGCGGTCGAGCAGGTCGTTCGCCGCCCGCATCGGCCCGACGGTGTGCGAACTCGACGGTCCCACCCCCACGGTGAAGATGTCGAAGACCCCGGCGGCCATGTGCTCAGAACCCGTGCTCGGCCCGGCTGGCGAGCTCCTGCTTGCGGAACAGCTTGAAGCGCGGCAGGAACTTGTCCCAGTCGATGCTGTGGGCGTCGAGTTCGGGGCCGTCGATGCAGGCGTGCTTGCGCACGAGCTTGTCGCCGTCCATCACCGGCACCATGCAGGCGCCGCACATGCCGGTGGCGTCCACCATGATCGAGTTCAGGCTGGCGACGCAGCGCACGCCGTACGGCTTCGTCTGGTCGGACACTGACCGCATCATCATCGGCGGGCCGATGGTCGTCACCTCGGCGATGGGACGGCCCTCGCCGGCCTTGTTCGCGTCCAGCAAGTCGAGCAGCGGTGTCGTCACGAAACCGTGCACGCCGAACGACCCGTCGTCGGTGGCGTAGATGACGTCGAGCTGGTCGCCGTACTCCGCCTGCAACGCCGGAATCCGCTCGCCTTCGCCCGTCCAGAACATGAGGTCCTTCGAGCGGAAGCCGGAGATGAGGGTGACGTGGTTGCCGAGCCGCAGGTGCTCCCGCATGATCGGGTAGACGGGCGGCAAGCCGAGGCCGCCGGCGGTGAAGACGACGTTCTCGCCGTGCTCGAAGCGGGTCAACTCGGACGGCCGCCCCAGCGGGCCGGCGATGCCGACGAACGCGTCCCCGACGCCCATCTGGTTGATCGTGAGCGACGTGGTGCCCATGCCTTGGACGACGATGCAGATCGTGCCCGCCTGAGCGTCCCAGTCGGCCAGTGTGAGCGGGACAAGCTCGCCGCCCTCGTAGGCCAGCACGCGGACGAACTGGCCCGCTTGCGCCGATGCGGCGATGGCCGGCGCGCGCACGGTGAACTCTTCGATGCCGGTCGACAGGTGACGCTTGGCCAGGATGACAGGGCGTTCGGCCGCCGTCTGGGTGTAGGCGAGCGCCCGGGCCACCTGCTCAGCGATGGCGTCCGGGTCCGTGTCCGTGACGCTGTCCAGGATCTCACGGGCCGCCGACTGGCCGTCGCCGGCCGCCAGGATCGCCGTCGAGCCGCCCCGGGCCGCGTCGCCGCCGGAGTAGATGCCATCGATGGAGGTTTCCTTCGAGTCCTTCTCCTTCAACTCGATGGCGCCCCGGTTGGTGACCACGAGGCCGGGCGTCGAATCGCGGATGATCGGGTTGGACGTGTTGCCGAGCGCCATGATGACGAGGTCGGCGTCCATCTGCTCCTGTTGCCCGGTCGGCGACGGGCGACGGCGTCCGGACGCGTCCGGTTCGCCGAGCTCCATGACGTCGACCACGGCCGTGGTGACGAAATTCGTCCTCTCGTCGCCGCAGAACTCGGCGGGCGAGCGCAGCACGGCCAGCTCGATGCCCTCTTCGAGGGCGTGTTCCAACTCCTCGACGCGTGCCGGCATCTCGGCCCGCGTCCGCCGGTAGACGATGGTCACCTTGCCGCCAAGCCGACGGGCGGTGCGCGCCGCGTCCATTGCGGTGTTGCCGCCGCCGATGACGAGCACACGCTTGCCGTCCACCTCCGGCAACGGGGTCTCGTAGCCAGGCAGGTTGGCGTGCATCAGGTTGATGCGGGTGAGGAACTCGTTCGCGCTCATGACGTTGAGCAGGTGCTCGCCCGGCACGTTGAGGAATTGCGGCAGCCCGGCGCCCGAGCCGACGAAGATGCGGGCGAAGCCCGCGTCCTTCAGCTCTTGCAGCGTGGCTGTCTTGCCCACGACGAAGTTCGTGACGAAGCGGCCGCCGAGCAGCCGGATCTTCTCGACCACGTCATCAATGAGCTGGTTGGGCAGGCGGAACTCGGGAATGCCGAAGCGCAACACCCCGCCCAGCTCGTGGAAAGCCTCGAACACCGTGACGGGGAAGCCCTGGGCGGCCAGCATGTAGGCCGAGATGAGCCCCGACGGGCCGGAGCCGACGATGGCGACGGGAGGCAGCGTGCCGACCTTCCACGGGTCAGGGGTGCCCTCCAGCTTGCGCGTCGCTTCGCCCGGATGGGCGAGCTTGTCCCACTCGGGCAGGAACCACTCGACCTGGCCGATCGACATGGAGTGCTTGTGCAGGCAGGCGCCTTGGCACTGAAGCTCCTGTGGGCAGACCCGGCCGGTGACGTCCGGCAGCGGGTTGCATTGCTGCAGCATCTCGAAGGCTTCGGCGAAGTGGCCCGTGCCGATGAGCTGGAACATGGTCGGGATGTGGATCTTGACCGGGCAACCGCCGACCGGTTCGGTCTTGCCGCGGATGATGGCGCCGAGCTCGCACGGCGAGTTGTTGCACTGCTTGTCGCGCAGGGCCTCAAGCCAGACGAACAGTTCGATCTCGCGCAGACTGTAGCCCTTGTCCATGTAGCCGAGATAGCCCTTGTTGACCAGCTCGAAGTCGGCGCTGCGGTCTTCAGGCCGACGGATGTAGGGCGGGATGTTGTTCGACGCCGGCCAGCCCTGGGACAGTCCAGCGAACATCGGGTAGCGGTCGGACAGATGCGCGTCGAGCGCCCGGATGAACGACCGTTGGCTGCGCACCGGCAGGTTCCACAGGAAACGCATGAGCACGGTGCTCGCGTCGTCGTTGTGCAGCAGCGTGTCCCACAGAGCGAGGATGAACTCGGCGTCCAGATCGGGCTGGCGGAATTGTTCGACGACAGCCTGCATGCCCTCGGCGGTGAACATGGTGCGGAACGAGCGGGGGTCGGTGAGCAGACGTTGTTGCAACAACGTCATCTGGTGCTGGAAGGACGTGACCTCACTCGTCGCCTGCAACCGGTCGACTTCGTCGGCGGCGTCTTCGAGCGCCTCTTGGGCGCCGAGCCACTGGCGGATTGGTTCATAGGATGTCGTCATTGGATGATCTCCCCATCACAGGTGGCCCTGACCCTGGTGATCTTGGCAGCCAGCTCAGGGGTGACGTGCAGACCGTTCAACGCACCGTCTTTCATGCGCGCGACCGTCTTGGCGGCGCCGCTGATGACGACCGTCACCTTCTCGAACAACTCCGGCAGTTCCTGGTAGCAGGTGCCACAATCGGTGCACTTCGCCGCGTCGGCGGGGTCGAGCCAGATCGGACGCTCCGCCGCTGCGGCGACCGGCGCGGCGGCCGCAGGAGCAGGAGCAGGCGCGGCAGCAGGAACCGGTGCCGCTGCCACCGTCTGCGCGGGGGCCGCCATGCCGGCGAGGGCGCCGCCGATTGTGGCGGTCATGTCGTCGCTCGTCGGAGCTTTGCGCGCGGTGGCGAGATCGGCCATGGCTCGCGCGATGGCGTCCATGGAGGTCTCGCGGGCGTCGACGGCCTCGTGGTACTGCGCCATCACTGCGTCCAACACGACCTGGTGGGACTCGGTCAGAGCCGCGGCGTAGAGCCCGGCGAGGAATCGCAGGGTCAGCCAGTTGTTCTTGCGGTTCTCGACCATGTCCACCATGGACTGTGAGCAGGCGCGCTTCACCAGGTGGCCCTTGCCGTCCACTGTGGTGATGAACGGGACGTGGGCGGCCCGTTGGGCTTGCGGCAGCTCGATGTAGTCGGCGATGGGCGTCGCTTGTGGCTCTTCGGTGGCCAAGAGCGGGCGGAATTGTTTACTGAACCGTCCCTCCGTGGCCGCGAAATCAGCCGGAGTGAACGGTTGCGTCAACAGTTGCACCGTGCCTTGGTCGTCGGTGTAGGCGAGCGTGTGGGACGTCCACAAGGCGTCCACATCCGGGTTGCCGGACAGGTCCAGCCGTTCAGATAACGTGGCGCCCTTGCGCGGATCGTGGACGAACAGCGGCGCCATCCGGCTCTCGACCGCCGCCCGAGCATGCTCGGCCGACATGTCGTCGGGCAGGCCGTTCTCCGTGTCGCAAGGCGTGTAGGTGAGCAGCAGCGACGCGCCCTCGTTGAACGACAGCATGTCGACCGCGGCGGCCAGGAAGTGGGAATAGGTCGCTGTGGTCGACGAGGCCACGAATACGTTCGGATGCAGCGCGGCGAGGATGCCCAGCTCTTTGCGCGACTCGCTCTTGCCATGGTGGGCCCGGCCGTAGCGCGACAGGTCGGAGTCCTGTCCGTGGAAGCTGGCCGTCGACGCTTGCCCGCCGGTGTTCGAATAACCGCCGGTGTCGAGCACGAGCATCTTGATGGGCGTGCCTTCGGCGAACACGCGCGACATCGCGCCGAAGCCGATGTCGTAGGCGGCGCCGTCGCCGGCGATCGTGATGACGTCGGGGATCAAGGCCAGTTCGTCGTCGGTGAAATCACGCCAGGCGAGGGTCTTCAACTGAGCGTCGTGGACCGCCGGGTCGTAGGCGCCCGCCAGCTCCAACGTGGCGACGCGCAGGGCCTTCACCTCGTCGATGATGTTGGCGGCGAAGCCTTCGTAGATGCCGACGGCGAGCGGCTGCGCGTCTTGGAACAGGCCGTTGACCCACGGGTCGACGAACGGCGAGAAAGGCTGGGTCGACGAATAGACCGACGAGCAGCCTGTCGAGTTCACGATCGCCGTGGTGGACGGGCCGTTGCCAGCCGGACCGGACTCGTATAAGTACAGGCGGTGGTCGAGCTCGGCGATGGTGCTTTCGATGCGGACACGACGGGCGTCGTCGACGCCGCTGTTGAGTAGCTCGCGCAACTGGTTGATCGTGCCGTCGAGCATCGCGCGATGCTCCTGGAGGCGCTCGTCGCCCAAGGCGTGTGACGCCGACGTGAGCAGGTGGGTCGCGGTCACTTCGCCGCAACCCTTGCAGGCGCCATGGCCGCCGACGAGCGAGTAGTACACCGACCGCTTGAGCAACATGCGTTTGAGATCGCCGCCGGGCGTCGTGGTGCCGTCCGTGAAGCGTTTGGGCGTGTCGGGCAGTTTCGTCAGCCGCTGGAAACGGCCTTCGAGCGTCGCGAGGAACTCGTCGTCCTGTTCGACGGCCGTGAGCGAATGCGGACCGCAGACTGCGACGCATTCCAGGCAGCCGGTGCACTTCCACGGGTCGACGACGACAGAATACAGCGCGCCGGAGCCGGGGTCGGCCTTCTCCATCACGTCGAAGATGGGCCGTGGTTTGGCGACGGGGAAGGCGGCGAGCGCCTCGATGATGGCGTCGAGGTGCCGCGCGACCATCCGGTCGTCGGTGGAGGCGGTCGCCTTGGCGATGACGGCGAGGTCGATGGTCGACGGGTCGTCTTTCAGCGCTTGACGGACGGCGTCCGCCCACGCTGGCGCCTGGTCGTGGATCACGAAACGATCCGGTTCCTCGATGCCGGCGGCGTCGACCGCGGCACGCAGCAGGTCAGCGATCTCGTGGACGGTGTTCGGGATGGCGCTGTCGGGGCAGACGAGCGCGCATTCCATGCACGCCGTGCAGGTGGACGCGTCAAATGAGGGGACGACCCGACGGAACAGTCCCTTGTTCTTCGACGCGCCGGTGCCTGGCGGCAGGAAAGTGCCGCCGCCAGGGAAGGCGGGCGCCTCGTCGATGGTGCCCTCGCGGAAGGGGGCGGCGACCGTCGCGTCGAAGTAGTCGGGGTCGAACAGCGCCGTCGGCCGCGCCTGGCAGATGGACGGGTACATGGCCGCCGACAGCGACGCCCGTGTGCCCGCGCGTTCGGGTTCCGCCTCGACGGCGAGGAAAGCCGGATCGGTGTAGTCGACGAGCGTCGCCTTCATGCCGTCCCGGATGACGTCCATGTTGGAGTCGACGACGGCCTGGCCTTTGCGCCCGAATTTCTTGTCGAGCTCATGGCGGACCAGCTCGGCGACGTCGCCGTTCGCCGCGGCCGCGACCTGGTCGACGTTGCCGATGATCGCGCCGATGAAGGCGATGCCCATCATGCGGGTCTCCAGCTCGGGGGCGGGCGCGTGCGTGCGGGCGATGGCGAACGCGTCCATGATGAGCAGTCGGATGCCGCGCTCGCGGATCGTGCGGCGGGCGAAGGCCGGTAGCTCGCGCCAGACCTCGAGCGGTGTCTTGCTGGACTGCAAGATCAGCGTGCCGCCGGCGACGAGGCCCTTGAGCGGGTTCTCGTGGGCGAACACCATGTGGTCGGGGGCGACGACCACCTCGACGTCTTCCAGCTCCGCATTGGTGATGAGCACGGGCTCGGGGGAGAGCGTGATGTAGTAGTTCGTCGCGGCGCCCGACTTCTCCGAACCGTATTTCGGGGACGACTTGGACTTCATGTGCAGCATGTTCGACAGGATGTCGGTGAGCAGCTTGCCGGTCGAGACGGTGCCATAACCGCCGACGGAATGGAAACGGATGCGAATCGCGCCCGGCGGCAGAAGCGACGGGTTGTCGCCGGTCTTGAGCGCCATCAGCTCTGTTTCGGGGTAGGCGGCCCGCATCTTGTCTTGGATCTCTTTGATGGCGGGCGTCGGGTTGTCGACGAAGAACTGCGAGCCGATGAAGATGAGCGGTGACTTCGGGCCGTCCACCATGTGCTGGACGGCGGCGACGAGGTGGCGGGGCTGCACGTCGTGACTGCCGAGCCCGAGGATGCCGGTGACGGTCTGGGGGATCGCGTCGATCGCCGGGACACCAGGGAAGGACCCCGGCCGTTCGCCGTTGGAACGGGCGCGGAACAGCGCCTGGTTGACCATACGGGTGAGGGCGGTCTCGTCGGAGCGTTCCAGCACCGTGATGACTTTGGCATGTCCGGCGGCGGCGATGAACTCGGCCTCGGGGAAGGGCTGCAGGAGCTTGACGGAGACGCAGCCGACCTTGATGCCGAGACCGCGCAGGTAGGGCAGGACAGCGCGGACGTCGTCGGTGATGGAGCCCATGCCGACCATGATGTAGTCGGCGTCCTCGCAGTCATAAGTGAGCAACGGCGCGTAGTGGCGACCGGTCAACGCGCTGTATTCGGCCATCGCCTGGCGGGCAAGGGCGGGCACGGCGGCGGTGAAGTGCGTCATGCGGTCGGCGGCGGAGGACTGGAAGTCCGGCTGGTTCTGCACCGGGCCGGTCATGCCGGGATCGTTCGGGTCGACGTAGGCGGGGCACAACTGGCGTGTGCCCTTTTGCCAAGCCCCGAGCCACTGGCGGCGCCACTGGCCGCGCAGGTCTTCTGGCACCCAGGCGAGCGTGGCGTTGATCAGGGTGCCGTCGGCGTCGGCCTCGACCCGGTCCGCCATCGACGCGAGATGCGCCCGGAGCGTGGCGAGGTCGTCTATCGGGAAGTCGTCGACATGGCGGTCGAGGTAGCGCTGCAACTGGAACACTCGGCCCTTCGCGCCGAGCAGCAGTTCCTGCGCGACCGTGGGGCAGGGGATGCGTCCGGCCGGATCGCCGAGGTACTCGCGCAACAACTCCGGCTCCGGCAGCAGCGCCTCGCTCATGACGTGAGACGTGGCGAAACCGTCCATCGCGTTCGTGACGGGCACCAGCGACAGCGACGAGATGCGGTAGGCGATCGCGGCGAGGTCGGCGGCCTCTTGCGGGTTGGAGCCGAACACGATGGTGTAGCCGGCCGGAAGCAGCGAATACACGTCGTCGTGGCCGGCCATGACGTTGAGGGAGGCGCGTCCGACGACGCGAGCAGCGACCTGCAGGACGAAGCCGCCGACCCGGCGTCCCACCGTCATGTAGTGCGACTCGAGACCGTACAAGATGCCCTGGCTGGAGGAGGCGTTCGAGATGAAGTGCCCGCCCGTCAGTGTCGCGCCCAGCGCGCCGCTCTGTGCGGAATGCTCGCCCTCGGTTTCGACGAAGAAGGGGTGCTTCCCCCACACGTTGAGCTGCCCGTCGGCGCGGGCGGCCTCGAAGAGTTCGGAGATTTCGGTGGACGGCGTGATCGGGAAGCCGATGACGCCGCCGCAGACCTGGCGCATGACGTAGGCGACAGCGCCATTGCCATTGATGACGTCGGGGATGCCTGGGAATCGTACAGAAGAATCCATGAATATGTCCTTATGTCAGATCAAAAGGTCCGCGAGGAGGCGTCTGCTATCCGGCGTGTGACCCACCATGCGTCGCCGCGATATTGCCACTTGGAATGCCCCCAATTAGTCCACCAGCGGACGTCGGAATGCTACCACCTCGGCCTGTCTGGAACCGCTTCCTGGCGCTCGGCTCCGAGGCGTCAGAGGGCTGCCGAAACGCGAGCATTTTCAATAAGTTTCGACCGACAACTATCCAGTCAGAAATCGTCAGCGCGTGACGGCGAATCGGCCGATGGCGACAACTCCCTGAGAGCGGGACGTTGCCTGACGCGTCATCGGGCCACGACGTCTGGCGTCCGAGCCTTTCGCTGGTACGTTGGCATACGTGAATGACGTGGTGGAGGCGCGTGCGAGGCGTGTCAACGGCTTGCCGGCCCGCGGGCGTGACGCGCGTCCTCTGCGTCAACGCGTCCTCACGTCGCCATGGACGTGGGTGACCGTGGCGGCCGTGTTGATTTTCGCCGCCGCGTTGATCGACCAGTACCAGATGTTGACGGCCACCGTCGAAGTGCCCGGCGGCGTCGTGCAGGGGGTCAGCGGCTATACGGTCCGGGTCGGCGCCACCTACGCGGCGCCGACGCTCGCGTTCTGGATCGTGCTCTATCTCGTCGTCGACCGTTTCCGTCCCCAGCGGCCCGTTGTCTGGTTTCTGGCGCTCGGGTGGGGGGCCTGCGCGGCCACGTGGCTCGCGATCAACATCAACACCTGGGCGGCCGCGCATCTCAGCGTCGCTGGCGACGGCGACCCGGCGAGCAGCGCGCGGGCGGCCATCTTCATCGCCCCCTTCGTCGAAGAGGGCGCGAAGGCGACGGTGCTCTTCTGGCTGGCGATCCTCGCCCGCTACCGCTTGACATCCAAGGTGTCGCTCATCACTCTCGGCGGGCTCTCGGCCGCCGGCTTCGCCTTCACCGAGAACATCATCTACTACGCGCGCGCTCTCATGTATGCGACGTCGACCATCGACGTGGGCGACGCCGATGCCGCCATCCACCAACTCGTGATGATGCGCGGCGTGTACACGGCCTTCGGGCACCCCCTCTTCACCATGGTGACGGCCACTGGCGTCGCCATCGCGCTGCGCACACGCAGCAAGGTGGTGCGCGTGCTCGCGCCGCTCGCCGCCTACCTGGGGGCGGCGCTGTTGCACATGTTGTTCAACTCCCAGACGACCCTCCAGAGCGCGGACGGCCAGGTGCTGCTGTATATCACCTTGGCGTTGCCCGCCGTCGTGGCGGCGGCCGCCTTCGTCATCTGGCAGGAGATCAAGCAGAGTCGTCGTATTCGCGCCCGCTTGGGCGACTACGTGCGCATGGGCTGGCTGGACGAACGCGACCCGGTGGTCTTCTCCCGGCTGCGCAGCCGTTTCCACGCCTTGGCCATCGCGCTCACGCGCGGGTGGACGTGTTGGCTCGCCACCGTGCGCTTGCAGCGGGCGATGACGGAGCTGGCCTACCTTCGGGAAAGCGAGACCATCGGCCTCGTGGACGGCGCCGCGGTGGCGCGCGAGCACGAGCTGCTCGCCGTGATCCGCGCGGCGCGAGCAGTGGCCGTGGCCGACCCGCGTGGCCAACACCTCAACCTGCCCAAGCTGCGGCTGCCGGGCCGACGGTCGTCGTCCGCCAGCCTGTCGTCCGGCAATTTCCAGGGTTGGCGGCCAGCCGGGCAAGGGGGGACGCCTGCGACTGGGTATTCTGCTGTCGATCCGTCATGGGGACCTCCCCCGGGGTAGGGAGCCAAATCGTGGGTGATCGAGCCATTGAAGTGGCGCTCAGACAGGTGCGCGCCGCCTTGGCGGACGTCCGCCTGCCGTTGGCCATGCCTGGCCGGGAGGACGCCCGCAGGTTGATGCGGGCCTATGCCGCCCAGCTCGACGACTACATCGTGCCCCGGCTTCATCGCCAGGACGCCCCGCTGCTCGCCGTGATCAGCGGTTCCACCGGCGCGGGCAAGTCGACGTTGGTGAACTCGGTCGTGGGACGGGTCGTCAGCGCGGCGGGCGTCATCCGGCCGACGACGCTCTCGCCCGTCTTGGTGCACAACCCCGCCGACACCGACTGGTTCATGTCCGACAACGTCTTGCCCGGCCTCGCCCGCAGCACGCGGCCGGGGGCCGGCCACATGATCCAGCTCGTCGCCGACGACGCGCTGCCCGCCGGGTTGGCGTTCGTCGACGCGCCGGACGTCGATTCGGTCGTCGCCGAAAACCGCGCGCTCGCGTCCCAGCTCCTGGCCGCGGCCGACTTGTGGATGTTCGTGACGACGGCGGCCCGCTACGCCGACGCCGTGCCGTGGGATTTCTTGTGTGGCGCCGCAGAGCGAGAGGCGGTCGTCGCCGTGGTGCTCGACCGCGTGCCGGAGGCCGCCATGGACGTGGTGCCGGAGGACCTCCAGCGCATGATGCGCGAGCGCGGACTCGGCTCGTCCCCCATGTTCGTTGTCCCAGAGACGGTGATCGACCACTCCGGGCTGTTGGCACCCGTGGTCGTGGAGCCCATCCGGCACTGGTTGGCCGATCTGGCGCGCGACGCGCAGGCGCGGGCGGCGGTCGCGGATCAGACCCTTCGTGGGGCGATCGCCGCGCTCGTCCGCAGCCTGCCGGCGGTGGCGGACGCCGTCGACGAGCAGGCCGGTGCGCTGTGGCAGCTTCGTGAGGATGCGGAAGCCATCTACCGCGAGCAGAGCGCACGGGTCGCGGAGCAGACCGCCAACGGCGTCCTCATGCGAGGCGAGGTGCTGGCGCGGTGGCAGGATTTCGTCGGCACGGGCGAGTTCTTCCGCGTCGTGGAGCAACGGATCAGTTGGCTGCACGACCGGGTGGTGGGCGCGCTGCGAGGCGAACCCAAGCAGGTGACCGACGTGCAGGTGGCGGTCGAGACGGGGCTCGACGCGCTGATCCGCGAAGCGGGCGTCCAAGCGGCGCGCCGCGTGGCCTCCACCTGGGAGGCCAACCCAGCCGGGCGTGAGCTCCTCGGCCGCCTGGGTGGCGAGCTCAGCCGTCCGAGCAGGGACTTCGCGCAGAAGGCCAGCCAGGTGGTCCGGCTGTGGCAGAGTGACGTGTTGACGCTGGTGACCCAGATGGGCGCGGCCAAGCGGACGCAGGCCAGGGTGCTCGCGTTGGGCGTCAACGGCGTCGGCGTGGCGCTCATGATTCTCGTTTTCTCCCAGACCGGCGGTTTGCTGGGGGCGGAGATCGGCATCGCGGGCGGCACGGCCGTGCTCGCCCAGCGTTTGCTCGAAGCGGTGTTCGGCGAGGAAGCCGTGCGTCGGCTGGCCAAGCAGGCCAAAGGTGAACTCGACGCCCGAGTGGAAGGCCTGCTGGCCGAGGAGCTGTCACGGTATCTGGAGTTGCTCGACCACATCGACCTCCGTCCCGACGCCGCGGCCGGCATCCGCACGGCGCTTCGCGACGTCACGAAGGCGGACATGATGACGGCAGCGGACAAGACCGGAGACGACACGATGGGGGAGGGACGGCGTGATGTCTGATCACACGATGCTCGCCCGTCAGATCGAAAGCCTCGGCAAGGCGGTGGCGTTCTCGCGCGGCCGGGTGCCGGACGACGTCCTCGCCGACGTCGAGCAGGCGATCAGGCGCACCGGTGAGCGGTCGGCCATCAGCGGCGACCGCACCGTGGTGGCGCTCGCCGGGGCCACCGGTTCGGGGAAGTCCAGCCTGTTCAACGCGTTGACAAAAACCGATTGGGCCGAAACCGCCGTGCGTCGTCCGACGACGGCGGAGGCGATGGCGGCGTCCTGGGGCTGGAGCGGTGACGATCCGCATGAGCTGCTCGACTGGCTCGGCATCGGGTCGCGTCACGTTCTGCCGGCCGGCGGTGGTTTGGGCGGTCTGGTGTTGATCGACCTGCCCGACTACGACTCGGTCGAGCTGGCTCACCGCGAGGCGGTGGACCGGCTGGTCCAGGTGGTCGACGCCCTCGTCTGGGTGGTCGACCCCGAGAAGTACGCCGACGCCGCCTTGCACGACGGCTACCTGCGGCCGCTCGCGTCACACGCCGATGTCATGATGGTGGTGTTCAACAAGGTCGACCGGCTGAGCGAGTCGCAGATGCGCCAGTGCATGCGCGACATGCGCCGTCTGCTCGACGAGGACGGGCTGGAAGCCAGCCCCATCATGCGGACGTCCGCGGTGACGGACGAAGGCGTCGATGGGCTGCGCGAGGGCCTGTCGCGCATGGTGGCGGCGAAGGTCGCGATGGTACAGCGGCAGAGCGCCGATCTCAGGCAGGCCGGGGAGCGCCTGGCGGCAGCGTTGGGCGACGGGCCGACGCCGACGGTGAGCAGACGGTCGGCCGGGGCCTTGACGACCGCGTTGGGTGAGGCTGTCGGCGTTCCTGTGATGACCGAGGCCGTGCGCCAGTCATGGCAGCGGCGGGGGCGGATCGCCACGGGCTGGCCGTTCGTCTCCTGGATCGCCGGGTTGAAGCCTGACCCGTTGAAGCGAGTGCAGTCCAGGCAGAAGAGGGGGCACCACGAGGCGCGCCGCGCCGCTGACGCTCCCGAGCGGCATTCGTCGTTGCCGAAGGGCGGCCCGGTCCAACAGGCCATGGTGGACCGGCGGCTGCGCGAATTGGTGGACGCCGTCAGTGCGGGGCTGCCGCGCGGCTGGCAGCGCACGGTCGAGCAGGCGGCCTCGGGCGACCGCGCCCGGCTGGTGGACGATATCGACAACGCCCTCATGGAGACCGATCTGCACGTCAACCGCGGGGCCTGGTGGTGGACGATGATCCGCGTCATCCAGTGGCTGCTCATCGTCGCGGTGGTCGTGGGCGTGCTGTGGCTGCTCGCCGGGCCCATCACCGCCGCGCTGCGGCTGCCTGACGCGCCGGACGTCTTCGTGCTCACCGTGCCGCTCGCGACCTGGCTGCTCGTCGGCGGCCTCGTCCTCGGCATTGTGCTCGGCGTCGTCGGACACCTGCTTGTGGCGGCCAGTGCCAAGGCGAAAGCAGCGGCGGCGCGGCACCGGTTGGAGGAGTCCGTCGGCGCCGTCTTGGACGAGCGAGTCGTGCATCCCGTCCAGACCGAGCTGGACCGCTATGCCGCCGCCGTGAACGCGCTCCGTGCGTTGAACTGAGAGACAGCGCGCGAGCACCTGACGCGAAATTGTGGATGACGGCTTGGTTGTCCACAGGTTCGTCGCGGAGCGGATGATGTCGCGGCTGGGTGACCAGACTCCTGACACATGCCAAACGGCAGCACAGGAGGGTCAAAGCGATGGACGCACACGTGTGGATGACGGGCCGGGTGGGCTCAGACGTGGACTACAAGGTGATCAACAACACATTCGCGGTCGCGAGCTTTCGGATGGCTTGCACGCCGCGGACACAGCGGAACGGCGAATGGACAGACGAACCGACGACGTGGGTGAGCGTACGCTGCGCCCGCTCGCTGGCGGAAGGGGCGAAATGCAGCCTCATCAAGGGGGACCCGATCGCCGTCATCGGGCGGCTGCGCACTCATACGTGGACGGATTCCGAGGGCGGGCTGCACGAGCAGTTGCGCATCGAGGCGATCACGCTGGGGCATGACCTCACGCAGGGCACCTCTGCCTTCCGCCGGCTGCGTCGGAGCAACGAGAACGGCCCGGGCGGCGAGGTCGATGCCGGCAACGAGGCCGTGGCCGCCGAGTGCCATGCCGCCGACGACGGGCCGGACGACGTGACACGGGACGGAGACGCCGATGAGTGACGCCACCTGACGGGCGCTGTGGGCCGCGTGAAACGGCTCAGCCGCGGGTGAGCCGGCGGTGCGCCGTCCGGTGCGGTCGGGCGGCCTCTACGCCGAGGCGGGAAATCTTGTTCTCCTCGTAGTCGGCGTAGTTGCCCTCGAACCAGAACCAGCGGGACTCGTCCTCGTCCGTGCCTTCCCAGGCGAGGATGTGGGTCGCCACGCGGTCGAGGAACCAGCGGTCGTGGGAGATCACCACGGCGCAGCCGGGGAAGTCGAGCAGCGCGTCTTCGAGAGACTGCAAGGTTTCGACGTCGAGGTCGTTCGTCGGCTCGTCGAGCAGTAGCAGGTTGCCGCCCATCTTGAGCGTGAGCGCGAGGTTGAGACGGTTGCGTTCGCCACCGGACAGCACGCCGGCCAACTTCTGCTGGTCGGCCCCCTTGAAACCGAAGGAGGCCACGTAGGCGCGGGACGGCTCTTCGAAGTTCGCCACCTTGATGTAGTCGAGGCCGTCTGAGACCACTTCCCACACGTTCTTCGTCGGGTCGATGCCCGCCCGGTTCTGGTCGACGTAGGAGAAGCTCACGGTCTGGCCCACCTTGAGCTGGCCGGAATCGGGCTGCTCCTCGCCGATGATCGTCTTGAACAGCGTGGTCTTGCCGACGCCGTTCGGGCCGATGATGCCGACGATGCCGGCGCGCGGCAGGGTGAAGCTCAGGTCGCGGATCAGCACGCGGTCGCCGAAGCCCTTGGTGAGCTTGTCGGCCTGCAGCACGTCCGAACCGAGCCTCGGGCCCGGCGGGATGTTGATCTCGGCCAGATCCACCTGGCGGTTCCGTTCGGCCTCGGCGGCGAGCTCCTCGTAACGGGCGAGGCGGGCGCGGTTCTTGGCCTGCCGGGCCTTCGGGTTCGACCGCACCCAGTCCAGCTCGCGGGCAAGGATCTTGGCGCGTTTGGCGTCCTTCTTGCCTTCGATCTGCAAGCGGGAGCGTTTCGTCTCCAGATAGGTCGAGTAGTTGCCCTCGTAGGGGTGGAGTTGGCCGCGGTCGACCTCACAGATCCAGCCGGCCACATTGTCCAGGAAGTAGCGGTCGTGGGTGATGGCCAGCACAGCCCCCGGATAGTTCTTCAGATGCCCTTCCAACCAGGCCACTGATTCGGCATCCAGGTGGTTGGTCGGCTCATCAAGCAGTAGCAGATCCGGCTGCTGCAAGAGGAGCTTACACAGAGCCACCCGGCGGCGCTCACCACCGGAGAGGATGTCGACATTGGCCTCCGGATCAGGACAGCGCAGAGCATCCATGGCCTGGTCCAACTGGGCGTCAATGTCCCAGGCCTGACGGTGGTCGAGTTCGGTCTGCAACTCACCCATCTCGGCCAACAGGGCATCAAAGTCGGCCTCGGGATCGGCCAGAGCGGCCGACACCTCGTTGAAGCGCTCCAACTTGGCCATGGTGTCTTGAACCGCCTCTTGGATGTTCTCCAAGACTGTTTTGCCAGGCGTCAGCGGCGGTTCCTGCAATAGGATGCCGACCGTTGCCTCCTTGGCTAGCAGAACCTCACCGTTGTTGGGCTTTTCCAGGCCTGCCATCAGTTTCAGCAGAGTCGACTTGCCCGCTCCATTCGG
>QMCE01000638.1_pt1 | contig 18154 bp, 11 predicted proteins | sample 1821851 | NCBI WGS metagenome assembly QMCE01 (sample SAMN09453174, study PRJNA476694) | Termite gut metagenome, whole genome shotgun sequencing project. | isolation source: worker | host: Odontotermes sp. | place: South Africa:Pretoria | collected 2016-01-28
GGATAATAGCCGCCGGAGGATTGCGCGGCGCATTCGAGCAGGTGGCCGACCATGATGCCCTTGCCCATCTTGTCCCAGTCGTCCGGCTTCCAGCCGAATTCGTGCATGAGGGGCGCCACGACCAGCGCCGGGTCGGAGCAGCGGCCGGTGACGACGATGTCCGCCCCGGCCCGGAGGGCCTCGACGATGCCTTCGCTGCCCAGATAGGCGTTGGCGGAGACGGCGCGATCGCGGATGGTGGAGAGCTTGCAGCCGAGTTCGAGCACGTCGTAGTCGCCGAACTTGTCGATGGACTCGAAGACGTCGTCGCCGGTGACGGCGGCGATTTTCAGGCCGCTCACGCCCATTTCGGTCGCCATGAGAGCGATTTTTTCGACGGCCGAGGCCGGGTTGGCCGCGCCCATGTTGGTGATGACCTTGACCCCTTTTTTCTTGCACAGGGGAATCACCTTTTTCATGCGGAATTCGAGAAGGGGGTTGTACCCTTTCGTCGGATCCTTCCGCTTGTCGTCCTGGGCGATGGCGATGGTGCGCTCGGCCAGGCATTCAAAAATGATGTAGTCGAGATCGCCTTTTTCCATAAGCTCCACGGCGGGCGGAAGCCTGTCGCCCGCATAGCCGGCGCCGCTTCCTATACGTACGGTCTTCACGGATGCATCCTCCAAAAAAAGGGTGGGAGAAGGGTTGTGTTTTGTTCGCGCCCGGGCGCTTCCCTAGACGGCGATGACGCCGACCAGGATGGAAATGACGAGCATCACCATCGTGACGAAGAAGGCGAGCGGGATGGTGCGCTTCTGGTGATCGCCCAGTTCGACGCCGGCCAGGCCCACCAGGAGGAAGGTCGCGGGCGTCAGGGGGCTGACCGGAAAGCCGGTGGTCATTTGGCCGAGAATGGCGGCCCGGGCCACGCTGATGCCCTCGACGCCGAAGTTCTGCGCCGTCTGCATGAGGACGGGCAGGACGCCGTAATAGAACGAATCAGGGTCGAAGAGCATACTGGCCGGCATGGAGATGACGCCGACGATGACGGGAATGTAGCCGCCGACCGATGGCGGAATGACGCTGACCGCGGCTTCCGACATGGCCTTGATCATGCCCGATTCCTGGGTGATGCCGATGAGGACGCCGGCGGCGAAGAGGACGCTCGCCATCATCAGGGCGGATTTGGCGTGGGCGTCGACGCGCGTCTTCTGGTCCTCGACCTTGGGGTAGTTCATGAGAATGGCGATGACGAAGGCGATCATGAACACCGCGTAGGGCGGCATCAGGCTGCTGATGAGCACGACGATGGCGGCGATGATGAGGATGATGTTGGGGATGAACATTTTCGGGCGGAGCAGCTTCGCCTTTTCCGGATCGACGATCGCTTCCGCGCCCGCGACCTCTCCCGCCGGCGCGGCGGCTTTCATCCACTTCTTCTCCTGACTCCCCAGGAAGGCGGCGACGGCGAACACGGTGGCCAGGCCGCAGGCGACCGGGATGAGCATCGGGTTGAACAGTTCGGCCGGGCCGATGCCCATCGCGGTGGCGGCGCGGATGGTCGGGCCGCCCCAGGGGACGATGTTCATGGTGCCGGCGGCGAGGGCGACGACGGTGGCGAGGGTGGTTTTCCTCATGCCCAGCTTTTCGTAGAGCGGGAGCATGGCGGGGATGACGATGAGGAAGGTCACGGCGCCGGAACCGTCCAGGTGGACGATCATGGCGAGGAAGGCGGTCCCGATGGCGATTTTCACCGGGTCGTTGCCGACGACCTTGACGATCTTGCCGATGATGGGCTCGAAGGTTCCCGCGTCGGTGAGAACGCCGAAGAAGAGGATGGCGAAGACGAACATCACGCCGGTGGGCGCCACCGACGCGATGCCCTTGGTGATGAACGCGCCGAGTTCGGGGGCGAAGCCGCCGATGATCGCCATGATGACGGGGATGATGATCAGCGCCGCCAGCGGGGACAGCCGCTTGGCCATGATGACGATGAGCAACAGGATGACTGTCGCATAGCCGAGAAACGCCAACATACCGCATCTCCTTGGGGTGAAGGGATCCGCCGTCCCGCGTGCGCGACGTGCGCGTGAGGACGCAATACACGTACGCGCGCTTGCGGGGAAGCGCGGATCAGGGTGACGGAGGCATTTAGAGCGCTTTACGCGTGTTGGATGGGGCGAAGAGCCAAAACGGGCGTCGGGGTCGTCATCATGGCGCGAACAGTGATTGGCTCTCGGATAAAGTGCAACCGGGATGCCAAAAAATGAATCGCTTCAATTCAGGAAAATTCCCGGGGTTACAGGCGGCCCTGCGGCGGGGGATTCCAGAATGTTGGAAAAGGGGCGTTCGCTGCTTTGCAATGACAGGAGGGGCTTGGTTGGTGCAACATGTTGGATTTTCGGGGAATTCCAGAGTTATAGAAACTCCGCAAGCGTGTTTCCGGATTTCTGGAATGATGGCGCATCGCGCCGCAACACGCGCTACGGCTCCAGTTTATTGTAGAGCGTGGCGAGAGAAATGCCCAATTGCGCGGCGGCTTTCTTCTTTCCTTCCACCGAATCCCCGTAGGTCGCGACCGCCTGCCGGATCTCCCGCATCTCGAAGGCGCGTATCCGCTCCTTCAGGCAGGGCATACGGAGGGCGCCTTTGCGCGAGCATTCGAGCGGGATCCTGGGGGGAAGATGCGCGATGTCGATGACATGGCCTTCCGCGTGGAAGGCGGCGAATTCAACCGAGTTTTTCAGCTCGCGGATATTGCCGGGCCAGTCGTAGCTGGCAAGAAGGGGAAGAACCGCGCTCTCGAACACGAGCGGCGTCTTCTCGTGCTGCACTATGGCGTCCAGAAAATGCTCCGCCAGCGGGATGATGTCCCCCCTCCTCTCCCGGAGCGGCGGGAGATTCAGGGGGATGACGGCGATGCGGTAATAAAGATCCTCCCGGAAGCGTTTCTCCCGCACCATATCTTCCAGGCGCTTGTTGGTGGCGGCGATGATGCGGACATCGACGGAAATCTCCAGCTTGCCGCCCACGCGGCGTATGGTCTTCTCCTGAAGCGTCCGGAGCAGCCGCGACTGTATCTGGAGGTCCATCTCCGAAATCTCGTCCAGAAAAATGGTGCCGCCGTCGGCGATCTCGAACATGCCGGATTTGCCGCCCTTTTTCGCGCCGGTGAACGCGCCCTCCTCATACCCGAACAGTTCGCTTTCGAGGAGATTGGCGTCGAAGGCGGCGCAGTTGAGGGCGACGAAGGGGAACTCGCGGCGCTGGCTTTCGTTGTGGATGGAGTTGGCGTACAGCTCCTTTCCCGTGCCGCTCTCGCCCGTGATCACGGTGCTCAACCCTTTGGCGGCGATGCGCCGCGCCAGTTCGATGCACGCGGACGAGGCGGGGTCGGCGTAGACGATCTGGTCGAAGGTGTATTTCGCCGTCTTCTCCACCTTGATGTAGTTGGAAAGCATTCTCAGATTCGCCTGGAATGTTTCCCACTCCTTGTTCAGCGCGAAGACGTCGTTCGCCTCGATGACCGTCGACACGCCGCCGATCACGACGTTGTTCGCGTCCCGGACGGGGTACATGTTGGTCATGTAGGCGACGCCATCGTAAAAACGCGGCGCGCGCATCACCCGCTTGCCGGATTTGACGACATTGGTGAGGCGGCTGCCGGGGCGGATCGACAGCAGGGGCTGGCCCACAATCGTCTGGTAGTCGACGCCGGTTATCGAGGTATAGGCCGGGTTGATGTAGCGGACGATGCCGTCCGCGTCGATGATGAGGATGCCCTCTTTCATCGTGTCGAACACCACCCGCGTCAGTTCCGGTAGTTCCATTCCATTGCCTTTTCAGCCATATGCACGTCGTCGGGGAGGCGGCTCATCGCGAAGCTGGCAAGGAATAGTATGCAAATATGTGACCAAAACCCAAGCGTCTTCATCGCGCGGCGGCAGGACGACGGGAGATCGCCCCATGAGTGCGGCGCAATAATCAATGTGGCGATTGGCGCGGTAGCGCCAATCGCCACGGGTGACAGCTTCAGCGTCTTGCTTCCCCCTTCGGGGCGAGGCTCGCGTCTCCCCTCCCCCCCCCTCTCCTTCTACCCCGGGAGCATGGTGCCGGTTTGGGTGAAGCGGGCGTGCCAGGAGAGGGCTTCGTCGAGGATGCACGGGGCGTGGAGGCCGGTGGAGGTTTCCTTGGCCCGCTTGACGTAGTCCTGCAGCAGGGGGCGGTAGTCGGGGTGGGCGCAGTTGTTGATGATGGCTTCCGCCTTTTGCTTGGGGGATTTGCCGCGCAAATCGGCCAGGCCCTGCTCCGTCACCACCACCATCACGTCCTGGGCGCCGTGATCGACGTGGCTGCACATGGGGACGATGGACGAGATTTTCCCGCCCTTCGCCGTGGACGGGGTCATGAAGAAGGAGATGGAGGCGGAGCGGGCGAAATCGCCGGATCCGCCGATGCCGTTCATGATGCGCGATCCCATGACGTGGGTGGAGTTGACGCAGCCGTAGATGTCGACTTCGATAAGGGAATTCATGGCGATGCAGCCGAGGCGGCGGATGACCTCGGGGCTGTTGGACACGTCCTGCGGCCGGAGCACCATGCGCTTCTGGTAGTCCCGCATGTTGGCGTTCAGCTTGTGGGCGCAGTCGGGCGACAGGGAGAAGGCGGTGGCCGAGGCCATGCGCAGTTTGCCGCAATCGAGGAGATCGACCATGCCGTCCTGGATGACTTCGGTGTAGGAGGTCAGGTTCTGGAAGGGCGCGTCCCTGAGGCCGACGAGGACGGCGTTGGCGACGTTGCCGACGCCGGACTGGAGGGGCAGGAGCGAGTCCGGGAGGCGGCCGTTCTTCACCTCGTGGGAGAGAAAGTCGATGATGTTGCCGGCGATTTTGAGCGCCGCGTCGTCGGGCGCGGAGAAGGGGGAGTTCCGGTCCGGGATCTCGGACTCCACCACGGCCACGACCTTCTTCATGTCGACGCTGAGGTATTTCTCGCCCACGCGATCCTCGGGGGTGAGGATCGGGATGGGGGTGGTGTGGGGCGGACGCTGGACGCGGTAGATGTCGTGCATACCCTCAAGATCGGAGGACTGCCAGGAGTTGACTTCGAGGATGACCTGCTTCGCCTGGTCGAGCCAGGACTGGTTGTTGCCGACGGAGGAGGACGGCACGAGTTTGCCGCCCTTGCGGATGGCGGTGACTTCGATGAGGGCGGTGTCGAGGGGGCCCATAGCGCCGGAGGCGGTGATGGGGGCGGCGTGGCTCAGGTGGTTGTCGAAATAGTTGGCTTCGCCCTTGTTGATGCGGTCGCGCAGGCGCGGATCGGACTGGAAGGGCATACGGAACTCGATTCCGTTGGCTTCGGCCAGGGCGCCGTCCAGTTCCGGCCCGGTGGAGGCGCCGGTCCACAGGTTGACGCGGAAGGAGCGGCCGGCCGCGCTTTCCTTCTTGATTTTCTCGGCCAGCGCCAGGGGGACGGCCTTGGGGTAGCCGGAACCGGTGAAGCCGCTGACGCCGACGGTGGTTCCGGGTTTGATGAGTTCGGCTGCTTCGGCGGCGCTCATCACTTTTGAGCGCAGGGTGTCGCATTCGATACGGCCATGATCAATCACGGGTGATGCTCCTTATGTAGACGTGCGCACAAACCAACGCTTCGGGGAACAGGTACGGCGTGTTTCAATCCGCTTCCGAACGCGTGCGCATCCGTTCGAGAAGGACTTTCGAGTCGGCGACGGTGGAGTATTGCAGCGGCTCCATGCCGGAGTCGAAAATGTAATGGGTGAGGAGGCGGCGGCAGATTTCGCGCAGTTTCTCCCCGTCCCACGGCTTTTCGATATAGCCGTCGATTTTGGCGAAATTGATGGCGTTGATGGTGTCCTGATGGGTGGCCTGGCCGGTCATGAGGATTTTCTTGACGTGGTGGAAGTTGCCGGAGTTTTCCACCTTGGTCAGGAAGTCGACGCCGAGGGTGCCGGGCATGATGTGGTCGCAGACGATGAGGCCGAGGGGTTTTTCCTGGAGTTCGAGATCCTCCAGAAGCCGCAGCGCCTCGTCGGCCGATTCGCACTCCTCGACGATGGTCCAGTCGGAGAACGGCCGCAGATCGCGCGCCACGCTGGCGAGCACGTCGCGCTGGTCGTCCACGCAAATCACATAGATCTTCTCCATAACCGCTCCTTTTTTTGCGGGTTTTCAGGGCAATCGGGCCAACCGCCGCCCGATTGCCCTGAAAATCGTCTGTGCTTGCGTTACAATATTGACTGTGTACTAGCGTTCGTTACTCATCATCGAAATCCTCGCGCGGCGGCCGCGATGTGAGCGGGAGATGGACGGCGAAGCAGGTCTCGGGCGCGCCCGTCACCTCGATGCAGCCCTGGTAATTGTTGACCAGCCGCTTGACGATGTACAGCCCCAGACCCAGGCCCATCGTGTTGTTGTTGCCGGCGTCGGACTTGGTGGTGATGCGCGGCTGGAACAGTTTGTCCATCAGGGCGTCCGGGATGCCCGGGCCGTTGTCGCGGATCTGGACGCAGACGCCCCCCTCCTCGGCCGCGGCGGAAATCATGATGCGGGGCGAGGGCGTGTTGGCGTCGCGCATGGCCTCGTAGGCGTTCTTCATCAGGTTCAGCCAGATCTGCATCAATTCGCCGGTGTTGCCGAGAATGTCGGGCAACCCGTCCTCGACGTCGCAGCGCACCTCCACGCCCTTCAGCGAATCCCGGAGCAGCTCCCGCGCCTGCTCGATGGAGTCGGTGACGCTCACCGGTTCGCGGCGGGCATGGCCGCCGCTGGACAGTTGCTTGATGGAGTGGATGATGTTGGCCGCGTGGCGGCTGGCGGTGACGATGTCGCGGCAGCTCCGCCCCGTCATCCAGGCGTCGCGCAGGCTGTCCACGTCCCGGGGCAGCGGGCCGATTTCCCCGTCTCCCAGCATCCGGACGATATCCTTGGCCGCCTCGTAGTCTATCCCCCGCCGCTGCGACAACTCCCGCGCCCGGGTGCGCACGTCGGCGCTGGACAGCGTGGACGCTGGCCGCATCCCCTTTTCAAACCAGGGAGACAACTCCGGGGCGTACTGCTTGTAGTAGGCGGCCAGTTGCGTCTCCAGGTGCGCGGACGAGCTCATCATGACGCTCGTCGCGTTGTTCAGCTCATGCGCCAGGCCGGCGGCGAACTGCCCCAGCGTCGCCATGTCCTCCGCCTTGTGCAGGCGGATGCGGTCGGAGACGCGCGCCTTGGCCTCGCGCGTCAGCCGCCACTGCCGCTGCTCAAGCTCCTGGATGATGACGGGAAAAAACTGCTCCCGCAGGCTGCCGTAGCGGTCGGTGTCCACCGCCCGGGTGTTGTGATCCATCCAGGTGACGACGGAGTCGCACTCGGCCGTGGCGTCGAAGACGGCGAGGCCGGCGTCGGCGAAAAAGCTCCGCACGCCCACGAAGCCGCCGGGGGAGGTGCGGAACAGCTCCAGCCGCTCCTTTTCCCCCACGGCGCTGTCGACAAGCACCGAACACATGAAGCTGCCTTCATTGATGTAGTAGAGCTTGTCGTTCGGCTCGTTCTGGCGCAGAATCCTGTCGCCAGCGCGCACGATCATGCGCTTCTCCGGATCGGAGAAGTAGGCGCGGCGGATGCGGTCGGACCAGATGCCGATGCGCCGCGTCTTCGACATCATCCGCGCCAGGCTGGCGGTGTCGACGACGGTCAGTTCGCCGCCCGCCGCCCGGCCGGCGCGGTTGATGACTTCGGTGTCCTTCATCAGAAAATCCCCACCAGCGTGCCAAGCCACAGCATGACGAAGATCATGCCGAAGCCGACAAGGCCGACGAGAATGCCCGCCTTCGCCATATCCTTGGTCTTGACCGTCCCGGTCGCCATCGCCAGGGCGTTCGGGGGCGTGGAGATGGGCAGGGACATCGCGAGCGAGCAGGAGAAGGCGACGGTGAGCAGAATGCTGACCGGGCCGCCCAGGGATTCCACCCCCTTCAGGCCCACGGCGAGCGCGGCCATGAGGGGCATGAGCAGGTTCGCCGCGCCGGTGTTGGACATGAAGGTGGAGAGGCAGAGCGCGAAGAGGCCGGCGAAGGCGACGACCAGATACGGGGAGAAGGAGTCGAAGGGGATGTTCGTCACCATGCGCTGCAGGAGGCCGGTCCGGTCCATGCCGAGGCCGAGGGCGATGCCGCCGGCCATGAGCCAGAGGACGTCCCAGGAGATCTTCTTCATGTCGGAGACGGTGATGACGCCGGTGCAGGAAAAGAGGGCGATGGGAATCATCGCGACCGCCTCGGAGTTCATGCCGTGGAGGTCGCCTAGCATCCAGAGGATGACGGTGGCGGCGAAGCCGAAGTAGGCGATGTTGGCTTTCGTGCCTTTCATCCACTCGCCTTCGATGACCAGGTTGACCTCCCTGGTCTTGGGCGGGAACAGCCACATGAGGATGAACCAGGTGATGCAGAGAAGGATGACGACGTAGGGAATGCCGAAGAGCATCCACTTGGCGAAGGACAATTCGGTGAAGGTGTGGATGAATCTGAGGCCGACGGCGTTCGGGGGGGTGCCGATGGGGGTGCCGATGCCGCCGATATTGGCGCCGAAGGGCACGCACAGCGCCAGCCCGGCGCGGACGCGGTCGTCCGGGGGCAGGGTGGCGAGGACGGGGGCGAGGACGGTGAGCATCATGGCGCAGGTGGCGGTGTTGGACATGAAGAGGGAGAACATGGCGGTGATCATCATGAGGCCGAGCATGATCATGCCGGGCGATTTGCCGAAAGGCTTCAGGATGATGCGGGCGAGATTGAGGTCTATCCGGTATTTCGTGGCGGCGGCGGCGAGGAAGAAGCCGCCGGTGAAGAGCATGATGGTGGGATCGGCGAAGGTGGCGAGAATCTGGGCGTAGTTCAGGGGTTTGCCGACCGCCTCCTCTGTCCCCCGGAACATGAACAACCCCCGGTTGGAGGTCATAATCAGCATGAGGGTGATGGCGATGACGGAAGCGGAGTGGATGGGGATGGGTTCGAGAATCCAGTAGCCGGCCGTGAGGATGAAGATGGCGATGATGCGCTGCTCCATCACGGTGAGGCCGGGCATGTGGTACGTTTCCGGCGGCACAAGGAGAGCGATCAGGAACAGGATGATCGGGATCAGAATGCGGATTATGCGATTAGCCATGCGACCCGTCTCCTCTATAAGAAGGAAAAGAAACGGGCGGCGGACGCTTCGGCGCGCCGCCGCCCGGAATCAGTCCAAAACCATACGCCCCGATTCGCTCAGCAGTTAGTACAGGGCGGTATAGATGGCCTTGACGGCGGCGGCGTCGAGTTCGACGTAGTTGTTCGCCATGAGGCGTCCCTGCTTGGTCATGACGCTGTCGGTGAAGGCGTCGATGTCCTCCTTGGTCACGCCGTATTCGCGGAGCGGCTTTTTCTGGAGGATCTTGTTCAGGAGTTTTTCCAGTTCCTCGTAAACGACATCCGCCTTGCAGCCGAGGATGCCGGCGATGAATTCGTCGAATTCGCGGATGGGGCCGCTGCCGTTCTTCTTCTGGTAGGTCTTGAAGACCTCGGTGAAGAGGGCGTAGTTGGCTTCGCCGTGCGGGACGTGGTAGGTGGCGCCCAGGGGGTAGCTCATGGCGTGGACCGCCGCGCAGCCGGCGTTGCCGAAGGCGATGCCGGCGTAGTTCGAGGCGATGAGGAAGTCCTTCAGGAGCGGCAGGCGGGCGTCCTCGCCCTTTTTGGCGATGTCCAGATAGCCTTTGAGGATGAGCTCAATCGCCTTGTAGCCGAAGAGCTTGGTGTAGGGGGTGGCCTTCGGCGACAGGCTGGACTCGCAGGCGTGGATCAGCGCGTCGACCGAGCTGGTGGCGAAGAACTTGAACGGCAGGCCGCTCAGGAGCTCGGGGATCATCACGGCCGAGTCGGCGAAGAGCTCGTCCACCGCCAGGCCCATCTTGGTGTGGCGGCTCTTGAGTTCGAGGATGGAAATGTTCGTCACTTCGCTGCCGGTGCCGCAGGTGGTGGGGACGAGAACCAGCTCCTTGTCCTTGATGATGTCGGCCTTGCGGTCGAAGAGATCGAGGATGGGGGAGACGTTCTTGAGGGCGTAGAGTTTGGCGATGTCGATGATGGTGCCGCCGCCGATGGCGATGATGCGGGTGACGTTTTTGGGCATGGCGGCGTAGATTTTCTCGGCCATTTCGTCCGAGGGTTCGCCCAGACCGTACTCCTCCTGGTAGAGGACGTGGCACTTGAGGCCCATCTTGCCGAAGTAGGGATCGTAGATGTATTTGTTGGTGATGACGAGATCGGTGTCCTTGATCTCGTAGGCGTCGGCGAATTCCTTGCAGGTGCCGAACAGGAACACGGACGGTTTCAGCGACAGCATTTTCATAATGGAAAGCCCCTTCTTTGTCGTTTCAGGAAACCGGGCAACGCGCCGCCCGGTTCCCTGAACAATGCCGGTGTGTGTGTGCGGTGCGGAGGCTCTATCCCTAACCCTAACCCCAGATTTCGTCGTCGGTCGGGATCTTCTTGTCCTTCAGCCAGTAGGCGATGCGCGAGACGTTGATCAGGTGGTAGTAGGTGAGGTTTTCGGAGATCGAGTTGTTCCCCCAGGAGCCGCAGCCGAGGGTGTTCGTCGGGTTCAGCCCGTTCTGGAAGCTGCCGCCGGCGGTGGTGGAGCAGACCTGGTTCACGACCAGACGCGAGACCTCGATGTGGGCGCCGGCGTATTCGATGTGCTTGTCGTCGTTGGAGTGGACGACGGTGGAGTGGCCTTTGCCGATCTTGTTCAGGTTGTCGCGGGCGATCTCCACCGCTTCTTCCCAGGTGTCGTAGCGGTAGCCGGCGAGGACGGGGAACATCTTCTCGCCGCCCAAAACGTCCGCGAGGCCGTCCGCCTCGACGATGAGGGCGAGGGTGTCGGCCGGGACGTCGATGCCGGCCGCCTTGGCGACTTCGGCGGCGCTGCGGCCGACCATGAGGCGGTTCATGTGGCCGCCGGGGAAGGCGACTTCGCGCAGGGCGTCCCTTTTGTCGTTCGGGACGACGAACGCCTTGGCGGCGGCGGCGCCGGCCATGATGGCGTCGTAGTCCTTGCGCGGCGCGATGACGCTCTGCTCGCCGGAGCAGATGATGCCGTTGTCGAAGGAGCGGCCGATGACGATTTTCTTCAGGGCGTCGGCGTAGTCGACTCCCTGGTCGATGATGGCCTGGACGTTGCCGGCGCCGACGCCCAGGGCCGGCTTGCCGCTGGAGTAGACGGAGCGGACCATGTCCATGCCGCCGGTGGCGATGATGACGTCGACGTTCCGGGCCAGCATGTTGGTGAACTCGATGCTGGCGATGTCCAGGAACTGGATGATATCGTCAGGGGCTCCCAGCTTCTTCAGCTCCTTCATGATGTACTCGACCGTCTTGGCGCAGCACTTCATGGCCTTGGGGTGGAAGGCGAAGATGATGGGGTTGCGGCCCTTGATGGCGAACATGGCGTTCGACATCACGGTGACGATGGGGTTGGTGACCGGGGTGATGGCGCCGACGACGCCGACGGGGCTGGCGACTTTGACCAGGCCGGTGTCTTTTTCGTGCTCAATGATGCCGACGGACTTCTTGCCCTTCAGGCTCCAGTAGATGGCTTTGGCCTTGTTCTTGTTCTTGAGGACCTTGTCCTCGTATTTGCCGTAGCCGGTTTCCTCGATGGCGTCTTTCGCCAGTTCCTCTCCGTTGTCGTAGACGACCTTGGCGCAGGCGCGGACGAGCTTGTCCACCTGTTCCTGGGTGTAGGGAGTGAGGGCGGCCAGGGCTTTTTTGGCCTTGGCGATCTTGTCGTCCATGATGCTCTGGAATTTGGCGGTCTGGGCGGCCTTTTCTTCGGGCGTGAGTTCTTTTTTGGCGCTCATTGTTGCATCCTTCCCTCGGTCGAACGGAAATGAAAAGTAGACTACACGGAGTATATGTACGGAGTAACCGCAATACCTGCGTCAACAATCGCGTGAGGAAGGAATAATCAGGGAAACGATCGCCCTCACCCGCGTAGCGCGTAAATGCGGACATTTTTCCCTAATCATTGCCATTATACTAGATCATACTATCGGCAGCGTCAAGGGAAAAATTTGCTGAAATCTCCGGTCGGGGCTGTTTCGCGACGGCGGGCAGTTGACGCCGAGGCGGAAAGCCGCTACATTCCGGCGTCATGCGTACATTCACGCGGAGGAGGCGGAAATTCATGCGGTTCAACAGAAAACAGGGACAATTTCTGCGCGAGGTCATCGCCCGGTGGGAGACGGACGGGACGATCGGCGCGGACACGGCGAACGCCTTGAAAAACAGTTTTGCCGTGCGGCCGTTCGACTGGGCCAGGCTGGCGCGGTATGCCTTCATCATCGCGCTGGCCTGCGCCGTCGTCGCCGTCGGCTCGGTGGTCGCGGACAAGCGGCTGGCCGATCTGATAGAGCGCGTCTTCTCCGCGCCGGACGGCGCGTTGTGCCTCTTTTTCGCCGGCATGGCGGCGATGGTGTTTTATTACGGCTTGCGCCTCCGCCGCGCCAGCCCGGAAAACGCGTTCGCCAACGAGGCGGTGCTGTTCGTCGCCGTGCTTTTGCTGGCGGCGGCGGTAGCCTTCCTGGGCAGGATGCTGGATCGGGGAAGCGGCCAGGTCGCGCCCCTCCTGTTGCTGGCCGCCCTGCTCTACGGCGCCATCGGCTGCTGGTTCGCGTCGAAGCTGGTCTGGTTTTTCTCCCTGCTGTCGCTGGGAAGCTGGTTCGGGGCGGAAACGGGGTATGTTTCCGGGTGGGGCGTGTATTACCTCGGCATGACCTATCCCCTGCGCTTCGTCCTCTTCGGCGCGGCGCTGACCGGGCTCAGTTTTTGTTGCTCCCTGCGCGCCGGGACGACATTGTTCCGGGGCGTCACCTTCACGATGGGGCTGCTGTACCTGTTCGTCGCCTTGTGGATATTGTCCATTTTCGGCAATGGCGGAGACGGGGGGTATTGGTCGCGCGGCGGCGCGGCGGACCGCCTCCTGTGGAGCGCGGCGCTCGGCGTGGCGGCGTTGGCGGCGATCGGGTACGGTCTGAAGCGGGACGACGGCACGGCGCGGGGCTTTGGCCTGACCTTTTTCTTCCTCAACCTCTATACGAAGTATTTCGAGTATTTCTGGGACGGGATGCACAAGGCGGCGTTTTTCGTCATCCTCGCCGTTTCCTTCTGGCTTCTCGGGAGAAAAGCCGAAGCGCTGTGGAAGCTGGAATTCGCCGGAAACCGCGCCCGCCGCGCCGCCGGGACGGACGACGCGGCGGGATAGCCGTCAGCGCTCCAGACGCGGATCAGCGGAATATCACCCGCATCTCCCCGGGCCGGATGGAAAACTTCCGCCGCGTGATCGCCGGTCCCAGATTCACCTCGTAAAACGACGCCGCGCCCCTGTTCGCCGGATCCGACAACACCTGCCAGCCGCCGCCGATCTCCGGCTCCAGCGTCAGGCTCTGCGCCGGACCGTCCACCCGCATCGACCACATCCCGCCGTCCGGCTCCTTGGCCTGGAAACGCTCAAGATTGACGAAATCCACCCGCGCGATCTTGCCGCGCCGTATCCGGAACACCGCCAAATCGGCGCTCAATTGCAGGTTCAGCGTCGGCGTCACCAGTTCCGATCCGGGCGGCGCCCACGCCACCACGTCCACCCGGCCCATGCCGTGATCGATCATCAGCAGGCCGGTCCGGCCGCGGATGATGTCCGAATCCCTCTCGATGCGGAGCGGCCGGTGGCTCGGGTCGTCGGCCGGATAGAGCACGGTCGTCGTCGTGGCGTCGCCGGACAGCCTCCGTCCCACCACCACCGCCGGCGACGGCATCGAGCCGCCCACGGCGTCGAACACCTGCCCCCGGCCCGCCGGGCCGAAGCTTCCGTCCGTCACCTCGATGCTGGCTCCGGCGTCCACGGCGAACAGCCGCAGCCCGCCCCCGCCGCCCAGCCCCGACAGCATCACCCCGGGGCCGTCGCGGTAGGCGGATACGCCCGGCGCAAGCTGGTAACGGAGAAGCATGTCCTGCGGTTCCGGGTCGTCCCGGAGGTTGACGTGGTCCATCACCACCCAGTAGTCGGTCCGGGTTTCGCCGGGGAGGTTTTTCACATACAGCACGCCGCGCTGCCAGCTTTTGGTGTCCTCGAAGCCGGCCTGATCGGCGGCGAAATCGATGCTGGCGTTGGTGCGCCACACGGTGTCGGCCGGGGTCCCCGGCTGGTTGTAGCTGGCGGTGTCCAGATATTTCCCGTTCAGGGACAGCGTCCCGTGCGCCGGGGCGGAGGCGGCGTAGCCGCCGTAGCCGCCCGGATCGACGAAATAGCGCGTCCCCCGGGAGACGAGTTCAAGGCTGCCGAAATCGTTGTGCGACGGCACGTTCACGAGATCGCCGAGCGGCCCGAAGCGGACGGCCAGATAGCGCCCCGCGGGACCCTTCACGTCGCGGCTGATGAAGATGCCGGCGTAGGCCGGGACGTTCGAGGCATGGGGGAAGCTGTTGCTGGCGGCGAGGCCGATGCGCTGCACGGTCGGGGTGCTTTTGGGGACGATGGCGTCGATGGCCGCCATTTCCTCCACCGTCAGTTCCCGCGATCCGCGCGGCCCGAACATGGGCGCGGAGCCGTCCGGCCGGGCGATGTCCAGGAGGAAGCGTCCCGGCCGCTCCAGCGTGCTCCAGATGGAGCGGATGTCGCGGCGGAACCAGGCGTCGTCGCGGCTGTAATAGTCCATCATCAGCATGATCTGGAACAGATTGCCGGTGATGCCGCCGGCGTCGCCGCCCCGGGACGATCCGTCGGGGTAGAACATCGTGCCCGATTTGGACATGATGGATTTGACTTCCGCCGTGATTTCCCGGCGGGGAAACGCGAAATAGTCGCAGGTCGAGGCCGCCCGGATGTAGGTCCGCGCCAGTTCGAGATAGACGCCCTCGTCGCCGTACTGGTAGTCGGGCATGGCGTAGCGGATGGCGTTGACGTCCGCGCCCAGCCGCAGCAGCAGTTGCGGCATGAGGCTGGCGAAGTCGGGAGCGTCGATGATGGGTTGTTCGAGAGCGTCGAGGATGGCGTTGACGCGGTGGACCGGCGCCAGGACGTCCTCGGGGCCTTGCGGATTCCGGCTGACGACGCTCACCAGGCGCTGGACATCGTAGGGCGAGACCGCGCCCGCGCTGCCGCGCACGCCGCGCGCCATCGTCGCGTCCACCACCCGACGCTGCCGCAACGTGCCCAGGATGATGTTGCCGGCGGCGGCGACGTCGCGCGCGGCCACGACCCGGTCCATGCCGGGGAAATAGGGGTTCCGGATGTTGAGGTTGCCCATCAGCTCTTCCACCGGATCGACGGGGAAATAGGCGTCCTCCGGCATTCCGCCGAAAGCGTCCGGGGGGAGATCGTCGCCGTAGAATTGTTCGATGGGCGGACGCGCCGCGCCGTCGTCCAGCCCGGCGAAAGGGTCGCCGTAGGGATCGACGTAGCCGGGCTCGGCCGCCTGGCCGCCCTGCCCTTCCGGCCGGGGACGCGCGATCGGGCGGCGGAGGTCGGGCGGAGCGTAGGGGGGCTGGTTCGGGGCCGGGGCCAGGTTGGGGTCGGCGAAGACGTCCTCGCGGATGCCTTCGCGCCGGGTGCGGCTGACGCCGCCGGGCGCGGCCGGCGCGTCGGCGGCGGTGCCGGCCGCGGGGTCGGCGTCTGTTCCGGCGGGGCCGGCGGGCCAGGGAGAGCGCGGGTCGGGGGCGCCGCGGTTGATCGGGGCGGCGTCGTCGAAAATTTCCAGGCCGGGGGCGGGGCCCGGGCCGATGGTTTTGTCTTCGGCGGCGTTGAGCGCGGGGCCGGCCAGGAGGAAGGCGGCGAGACAGAGGCCGAGGGCCGGGGCAAGAGCAGTATGGTGTTTCATGCGCATCTCCTTGGTGTTGTAGAACGCTCTACCGCAACTCGGGGAAGTCCGGCCGCCACCAGTCCGGCATTCCCGCCTTCGGCGCTTCCGCCGCCGGAACCGGACTCGACCTGAACGCCCCCGACTCCGGCGCCCGGGCGAACGGATCCGCGCTCAACGGCGCCCGCTCCGAATACGCCTTTTCCAAATCCAGCCCGACGCGGATGGACGGATCCGAGCGCACCTGCCGCGCCCCGCCCGACCCGAACGTCACCACATAATATTCATCTTCCAACTCCGGAATGCGCTTCCCCCAGGCGTCGAACACCAACTGGTCGAACTCGGCCCGGATCATGTTCCCGTCCAGCGACAGCGCCAGCGGCTTCGACAGCACCACCGCCACCCGACCCACCTGCCCCACATACTCCGGCAGATTGTTGTAGCGCTCAAGAAGACGCGCCTCCAGCCGCCGGCGGTAGTCGTCCACCTCCATCCTGGTCGGCGGCGTCGGCGGGACGGCGGGGCGGGAAGCCGCGCGGGCGAGATCTTCGGGAGAGAATCGCTCTTCCCTCCCCGGAGGCGGACGCGAAGGAATTCTCTCCGGCGGCGGCGCTTCTTCCCGCGCCGGGACATCCTGTTTTCCCTTGTCCGGCAGGCTCGGAGCGGGTTCTGCCGCGTCTCCATCTTGATCGTAATTCGTACTTTCCTGTTCTTGATTCTCCGCATTCGCGGGTGTATTATCGGAATACTTGTCCCGGAGAAGAGTCGTCGCCGTTTCTTCCTCCGCCGCCGCCGGCTCAGGAGCGGCCGGGACAACCACTTCCTCCCTTCCGCCGGACTGACTCCCTTCATCCGCCGGCGCGGACGGAACCGAGGCCGGCGTCGCGGGATTGGACGGCAACGGCATCGGCGGCGCGTTCGTTATGGACGGACTCGCCGCCGACGCCGCCCCGTTCAGGCCGTCCCCCGACGCCGATGTCTTCGCCGTTTCGCGGCCGACAGCGCGTTTGTCGCGCAGACGCAGCCCCCGTTTCGCGGCGGGACGCGCCTCCGTCGCCGGAGCGGCCGGATCGCGTTCCGCCGTCGGGAGAGGCGGTTCGTAGGGGACCGGCTCCTGCGGGGATTCCGCCGGGAGGCCGCCGGCGGCGGCGAAATAGTCCGAATACGGCATGAAGTCGCCCGTCCCCTCGCCGTCGGCGAAGGATGTCTCCGGCTCGCCCCCGCCCCACGGCGCCGTGTCCGGCGGGGCGAGGTCCGGCTCCGGGAGGTCCGGTGCGCGGATGGACAGGGCGGCGCCCGGGACGTTGACCGCAGCGACGGGACGGGGCCGCGCGGTCCGCTTGCGCAGGCGCGTCGTTTCCGCCGCGTCGCAGAGCTGGACGAGCGCGGACGCGGCGGCGAGGCACGCCGCGACAACAGGCAGCCGCCGGCGGAGCGCGCGGCGCAGGCGCCGGTCGGGAGCGAAAAGAGTATGCGGCATGGTTCTTCCTCAAGAGGGAACGCGATATGTCTTTTATCGGTCGGGAGCGCGGCGCGAACGCATTTTTTTTCCGAAATGCTCAAGTGGCGGCCGCGAGAGGGCCGATAATAAAGGGTGGACGATGACGTATCGTCACCGTGCGTGAAATGGCGATCCGGATGATCAGACGGAACGATGACTCGGAGCGGCGGAAACGCCCACGTTTTTCAGGGCGCTCGGGCGGCGGTTTGCCCGGGCTCCCGGCAAAACACAGAAAACTCGACGGGGAATGAGATATGGAAAATCAGGAATATCTACCGACGCAGTTCTTTCTCAAACCAGGCTACGCCATGGCCAACCACGAGGCCTCGGTCATCCGCGCCGTGCTGGGCAATTGCGTGGCGGTGACCTTTTTCGACCGCGACAACCGCTTCGGCGGCATGAACCAGTTCGTCTTCCCCAAGACCGCCAACCGGGAGGACATGACGGCCCAATACGGCAACGTCGGCATCCGCGCCTTGTTCCGTATGCTCATGGACATGGGCGCGAACCGCGACAGCATGGTGGCGCAGATCATCGGCGGATCCGAATGCCGCATGTTCAACGACGAAAACCTGGGCCTGCAGAACGTCCAGCTCGCCCGCTGCGTGGTGGAGCAGTTGCGCGTGCCGGTGGTGTCCGAGGACGTCGGCGGCACGATGGGCCGCAAAGTCATCTACCATTCGGGAACCAACGAAATGGCGGTGTTCAAGGTCGACAGCCTGCGCAACAGCGATTGGTTCCGGCCGGGCATGGATTTGCGCTTCGACTTCTTCGACGACGGGCGAT
>QMCE01002972.1_pt1 | contig 18153 bp, 12 predicted proteins | sample 1821851 | NCBI WGS metagenome assembly QMCE01 (sample SAMN09453174, study PRJNA476694) | Termite gut metagenome, whole genome shotgun sequencing project. | isolation source: worker | host: Odontotermes sp. | place: South Africa:Pretoria | collected 2016-01-28
AATAAAGGCTATTCGCTTACAGCGAATAGCCTTTATTTATTTACAATCAACTACATGGAGTTTTCGCTGCGCGAAAATTCCTCAGCTGTCCGCCTCAAGCGGACAGCCAATTACTCCACTTTCAGCCAGTTCAGGGCGCAATTGCCGCCCGTGACTCTCAGACGGATTGTGTGGTTTCCGGCGGAAAGAATGCCGAGACTCACATTGTCATCTCTCCATGTCGTGCTTGCGGCCAGCGATGGTGTCGCCCTTGATGCTCCGTCAACTTCAACAGTCATATTGGTTACGCTGTCCGGTTTATTCCGCAGGGTAAGGGTATACTCTTTGGCCTGGGTCAGATTTACCTGATACTCTACCCACATATTCTGTTTGAAATTCCAGATGTCTAATACGCTGTAACCCGCCGCGTCGGTAGTGGGGCGGAAAGTGACAGAGTCGTTCCATACGTTATATTTGTTCTCGCCGATGTCATCAGAAATATTACAGTTGGTAAACTTGCTTGCCTCGATCTGAGTGCCCGCCGCTGAGAACACGCTTTTATCGCAGGTACTCATGTTGACAAAGACCACTCCCAAAGGAGTCAACTCAGGCGGATTGCTTCTAGTCAACAGAGCCATGTGCGGGAATGCCCCTTCTGGTTGATCTGCCATACCTTTGGGAATAAACCAAGCGTATCTTTCCACTGCCGGATCCAGTTCCATATAGATAATCGACTGACTCATGTGGAACATCTGATGTGCGAGTCCTCCACCATTGGGAAAACCATCATCCCATGCACAGAATTCAGTCATCCAAATTGGCTTGCGAATTGTGCTGCCGGTATTTTTGTCTCTAAGCTCATTTCTGAAACGCCCAATATACCATTTAAGCGCGCTGGGCCAAGCCATATAACAGTGAACCGAAATGGCGGAAACATCATTTATTGAAACATCTGGAAAGCCGTTATAGTTGGCTGTCGTCCCATTATCCGCGACTGTCCGCAATCCATAAAATTCGCCCAGCCATTTGATCGGGTCGCCGTAACCGTCCAGTGTTCCAAAATTCATCGCGGGCGATACAAGTCTTTTGTTCTGTGTATTTGCGAGAGAAACCAAATCTGTCCAATCTTTTACAGCCTGTGCCGGTGTCTGGTTTGCCTGATCGGTCAAATTTGGTTCATTACAGGCTAAAATGTATTCAACGCCGGGATTAGTGTTGAGATAGTTGGTTAGCGTGGCGTCAAAGCCTCTCCATGCCATCGGCGTATAGTTGATATTCCGGCTTGTTGCTTCCGTATGTACCGTTCCGGTGATCGATTGTCCCCAGTTATAAAACCAGCTGATAGCGGGACCGAGCAAATTCATATCTGCCGTCGGCGTGTTTGTGATATCTGTAAAATTGTAACTCACGCCGCGTTTCGGGCTTTTTGTCCGCATTGCGGGCGTTCCGTTTTTTACCAGAGATTCGCTGCTAGTATAACCGGGTTTGTTTGCTGTCAGCACAACGCTATAGATTTCGCCGTTGGTTAAGCCGCTTATCAGCTGTCCGTTGAGAGCATTGGGGACTCTTGTTCCTTGTTTAACCGCTTCGGCGGTGATGTGTGTTCCTTGTCTCCAGTAAATGTCGTATGTGTCCGCTTCCGGTATTGAATATGCCAAACCGGCGCGCTAAGTCCGCTAAGCCCTGTCATTTGAACTGTTATAATTCTAACCTCCGAAGTCAAATCCCGGTAACCGCTGTGTTTTGCGGTTACTACCACGCTGTAGGTTGTGCCTTCGGTTAAGCCTTCGATCTCGTGACCGCTGGTTGCGCCCGTGATTTTTATTCCTTCTTTTACTTGGTTTGCGAGGTTATATGAGCCTTCCCGGTAATAAATGTCATAACTAGTTGCCGGGGGAGTTGCCGCCGTCCAGTTCACAATGAGACCGCCGGTAATATTTTCCAAAGTTAAAGACGGCGGGGCGGTAAATGTCAGGCCGGGAGTTTCCTGAACCATGATCGAATCAATGCTTTCGTATCCCGATTTGTTCGCTGTTACCAGAATACTATACAACACATCGTTATCCAGGCCGGTAATGATGTCGGGGCTGGCGGTATTTTGAATTTTTTCCCCGCCTTTAATAGCGGCGGCATTGTCGTAATTGCCTTCCCGGTAATAAACATCGTAGCTGTCCGCTGCCGGCACTGACGGTGTCCATTGCAAGTCCAGTCTTTTATTACCCGCTGTTGCCTGCAATACCGGCGCCGCCGTAAATTTCTGCGTGTCGGGTTTGGTAACTGACGGACAGGCAGCAAATAGTGCCATACACAACGTCAGAAATGCCATTCCGCGCAGTATACGCGATTGCTTTTTCATGTTGAGACTCCTCTTTCGCGGTTTTCCGCATGATAAAATAGATATAGATATAGATCATGAAAATCGTGTTTCATGTCTGTTTATGCTGTCTACCGGAAAAATCAACTGTTTTCCCGGTAGATGTAAAAAATGCAAGTATTGTTTTGTTCGACAGGCTTGTCTGGCGGCAAAATCGTGCCGCGTAAGCTTATCCTCTAAGTACAGGGAGTTTTCGCTGCGCGAAAACTCCCCGGCTGTCCGCCTCAAGCGGACAGCCAATTACTCCACTTTCAGCCAGTTCAGGGCGCAATTGCCGCCCGTGACTTTCAGACGGATTTTATGCTGCCCGGCGGAAAGATTGCCGAGACTCACATTGTCATCTCTCCATGTCGCGCTTGCCGCCAGCGACGGTGTCGCCCTTGAGGCTCCGTCAACTTCAACAGTCATGTTGGTTATGCTGTCCGGTTTATTCCGCAGGGTAAGAGTATACTCTTTGTCCTGGGTCAGATTCACCTGATACTCTACCCACATGTCGTTCTTGAAATTCCAGATGTCTAATACGCTGTAACCCGCCGCGTCGGTAGTGGGACGGAAATTGACAGAATCGTGCCATACTTTCCATTTGTTCTCGCCGATGTCATCGGATATATTGCAGTCGGTAAATTTGCTTGCCGCGATCTGAGTGCCCGCCGCCGAGAATACATTTTTGTCGCAGGTACTCATGTTGACAAAGACCACTCCTAAAGGTGTCAATTCAGGCGGATTGGTTGCGGTCAGCAGAGCCATGTACGGGTATGCCCCCGAATTGCCGCCCATACCTTTGGGAATAAACCATGCGTATTTTTCCACCGCCGGGTCGAGTTCCATGTAGGTAATCGCCTGGCTCATGTGGTACATTTGATACTCAGGAGTGATGACGAGACCACTATCATGCACTTCCCAGCCGCAGAATTCGGTCATCCAAATCGGCTTGGCAAGTGTTGCGCCATTTTTATCTTTGAACTCGGTTCTATAACGCCCAATATACGATTTCAGCGCTCCCGGCCACGGCATATAACAGTGAACTGAAATAGCGTCGACATCCTCAAATGAAACGCCCGGATAGCCGTCATAGTCGACTATAGCTCCCTGCTCGGAGACAGTTCGCAATCCATAAAATTCGCCCAGCCATTTAATCGGATCGCTGTAGTTGGCTAGTGTTCCGTAGTTCATCGCGGGCGATACGAGTTTTTTGCCTTTCGCGTTTGCGAGTTCGAGTGCTTGTGTCCACAGTGGCACTCCCTGCGCTGGTGTCCTATCTACCTGATCGGTCAAATTTGGCTCGTTAAAGGCCAAAATATATTCAACGCCGGGGTTGTTATCAAGATAGCTGGTCACTTCGGTGATATTTGGGGGAGGATCGTTTCTCTTTGTGCCCCATATCATCGGCACAAAGTCGATATTCCGGCTTTTTGCTTCTGTGTATACCGTTCCGTTGATCGATTGTCCCCAGTTGTAAAACCAGCTGACACCGGGGCCGAGCAAATTCATATCTGCCGCTGGCGTATTTGCGCCGTCTGTGAAATTATAACTTACGCCGCGTTTTGGGCTTTTTGTCTGCATTGCGGGCGTTCCGTTTTTTACCAGAGATTCACTGCCTGTATAACCGGTTTTGTTCGCTGTCAGCACAACGCTGTAGGTTACACCGTTCGTTAAGCCGCTTATCATCTGTCCGTTGACGGCATCGGCGATTCTTGTTCCTTCTTTAACAGCGGCAGCAGTGGCGTGTGTTCCTTGTTTCCAGTAAATGTCGTAGGTGTCCGCTTCCGGCGTTGAATGTGCCCATGAGCAGATAAGGCTATCATCGTATGGAATAAGGCTAAAAATTGGTGCGCTGAGCCCTGTCGTTTTAACTGTCATAATTCTGACCGCCGAAGTAGAGCTCCGGTAGCCGTCTAAGTTCGCGGTTATTACCACGCTGTAGGTTTCGCCGTTAGTTAAGCCCTCTATCACATCCCCGCTGGTTTTGCCCGTGATTTTAATTCCTTCTTTCACTTGATTTGCGAGGTTATATGAGCCCTGCCGGTAATAAATATCATAACTGCTTGCTGCGGGGACTGTCGCCGACCAGTTACAAATCAAGCCGTCTGTGATATTCTCCAAAGTTAAACTCACCGGTGATGTGAATGTCAGGCCGGGAGTTTCCTGAACCATGATCGAGTCAATACTTTCGTAACCCGATTTTTTCGCCGTTACCAGAACGCTGTACAACGTGTCGTTTTTCAGGTTGGTAATGAAGTCGGGGCTGGCGACGTTTTGAATTCTTATCCCGCCTTTAATGCCGGCGGCATCGTAATTGCCTTCCCGGTAATAAATATCGTAGCTGTCTGCCGCCGGCACTGACGCTGTCCATTGCAAGGTCAGTCTTTTATTACCCGCTGTTGCCTGTAATACTGGCGCCGCAGTAAATTGTGTGTCAGGCTTGGTGTCTGACGGACAGGCGGCAAATAGCGCCAAACACAACGTCAGAAACGCCGCTCCGCGCAATATACGCGAGTGCTTTTTCATGCTTACTCCTTGTTCGCGGTTTTCCGCGTGAAAAAATAGATATAGATCATGAAAACCATGTTTCATGTCTGTTCATGCCGTCTACCGGAAAAAATAACTGTTTTCCCGGTAGACGTAAAAAATGCAAGTATTGTTTTATTCGACAGGCTTGTCCGGCGGCAAAACCACGCCGCGCAAGCTCATCCCATTGGATTAAATTACAAAAACTGCCCGGCAATAATGCCGGACAGTTGCGTTTTATTTTACTGAAAGTCTTGCCTTGTTTTCGTTAAGCAGTGATGTCTGCTTTGCCTGAAGTTTTGCGTACCCTTGATCTGTCTTGTATTTCTGGAAATCCGCCCAAATTTTATCGAATTCGGCTTCGGTTTTTGCCAGAAGGAGTTTGGGAAGGTCTTGCCCCCAACGGCGGGTGATATTATCCGCGATGAGAGCTTCGTCACTGCCCGGCTCTAACTCAAGACGGTCATATACCGCGAATGATCTGACGTAGGGACGTGTCCACAACTGCGGCTGTTCAAGCGCGGGGGCGTATTCTTTGCCAAACTGATCCTGCCAGGCATTATCCATCAGCATCCAGTAAGTGAACTGAACGCCGATTTCAATTTCCTGCCGGTTTTTATCATTCTTATCCATGTCTTGGATTTCAGGAAGCAGAGTAGGAATTCCATCAACCATCGTATAAGTCGGCTCTATGCCGAATGGATTTCCCTCAGGAACGCCGAAACATGTCGCCATCTGACCTTCCTCGCTGAGCAGATAACTGAGGAACTGAATAGCGCGCGCCTTGTCCTTGCAGTTTTTGGAAATCAAGGTGACAGTCCAGCCAGAAATACCGCCGCCGGGAAGTATGGGATCATCGCCCCGCGAATTTTTGGGGCCGTCAACGGCAATATACGTTGTATTGGGATCGGCAGCGTAGCGGGCAAGCTGCGGAGCCTGCATATCCCAGCTCTGGTAAATCATGGCGAAATAACGTCCCTGCGTGGCTTTTTCCTCGATTTGGGAGCGGCCGTCAACAAACACGTCCATCGGGATAAGCCCCTCGGACGCGGCCTGCCGGAAACACTTCAGCCAGCGCGCATATTCGGGATTATCAGGCCCCATATCGGGGTTTTCGTACTTACCATCCGCTGTTTCCGGCAACATTGCCAGAAAATGCTGCAAATGCCCGGCCAGCGCGGGATTCCCGCTGCCGCCAAACTCGCGGAATCCCAGTGGCACAATCGGCTGACCGTTAATCAGAGGAAATTTTTCTTTCGCGGCGCGAAGGGCGTTCAGAAAACCTTCCGGCGTGGTCATATCGGGGCTGCCAATGGCTTCATACATGTCTTTGCGGACAAGGAATGTCTCGTTGGCGGTCATTTTTCCATCGTATTTTTCGTAATCGCTTGCGGTGTAAGAAGCGTTGGGATAACCGTAGACATTGCCGTCTTTCATGGTGTACCACGCCAGCCGTTCAGGATTTGCAACCTTAAAAAAATACGGATCGTATTGATCTGCGAGTTTATTCAACGGCTCAAGCATATCCGCGTCAATCATCATGGGAATTTGCCCCGCCCAGTTGCCCAGCGTGATGAAATCAGGCAGTACCTGCCCGGCAATCATGGCGTTCAGCCGCTCTTCCTCACTGCCCGCAGGCACTATAAAGCGAACATCAACACCGGTCAACTCGGTAATGTACTTTGAAACGCGGGATTCGCCCCATTGCCGGCTAAACCAGTTAAAATGAATATACCAGTCAAATTGAATAGGTTTGTCGGCGTTCAGCTTCCAGCCGGGTTCGTCGGCGGAAGTTGACGCGACAGAAACGCTTGTTGGTTCCTTTTTTCCCGTACAGGAAAGAACGGCCAACGCCGTTATCAAAATAATTGTCATCACAAAAATTTTTCTCATAAACACTCCTCTCTTTGCGCGGGTTTTTCCCGCGCTATATTTTTACCCCTTTATCGCCCCTATCATTACGCCTTTAACAAAATAACGTTGAAGGAACGGGTAAATACAGATAATGGGCGCAGTTGTCACCACCATAGTCGCCAGTTTTACCGATTGCGAGCTTACTGCTTGCGCCGCAACGCTTGCGGGCATTCCTACAATGGATTTTGTCTGGGAAGAACCGGCGATAACGCGGTACAAAAACGTCTGAATGGGCTGCAAATCAGGATTATTGACAAACATAACCCCCGAAAAGTAATCGTTCCAGTGACCGACACCGTTAAATAGCGTAATTGTGGCGATAACCGGCATAGACAGCGGCAAAATTATCCGCAAAAAAATAAAAAAGTCGTTTGCGCCGTCAATTTTCGCCGATTCTTCAAGACTTGCTGGCAATTCGCGGAAAAAAGTCATAAAAATAATACAGTTAAAGAAATTAAACAGGCCGGGAATGATGTAAACCATGAAAGTATCGTACAAACCAAGACTGCGAAGTAGAATAAAGTACGGAATAAGTCCCCCACCAAAAAACATTGTGATAGTTCCGGCGGTCAGATATAATTTACTGCCCAGTATATGTCTTTTTGAAAAAGCATACGCGACCATCGAGGTAAACAATACACTGCTCAAAGTTCCGATGACAGTTCGGAGAATCGTAATGGAAAATGCCGTAATTATCGCCTTGTCCATAAAAACCAGACGATAACTTTCCAGCGTAAACTTTCGGGGCCACAAATACACGCCCCCCATCATGGTATCTGCCGAATCATTCAGTGAAAGCACAACCATATTCCATACCGGAAAAAGGGTAATAACACAAATTACGATCATTGCCCCGATGATAATGTTGTCGCCTATTTTACTTGTTCTCATTCTAGCCCCCGTAATACGCAGTTATCTATTTCTAAAAAAGCGAAACGTCATTCATTTTTTTTGTCACGTTATTTGCCGAAAAAAGCAGAATAAAGGCGACAACTGATTTGAAGAAGCCGATGGCGGAAGCATAAGAGAATCTCATGCTTTTCATGGCAACATTGTAAGTGTAAATATCTATAACCGTACTGCGTGGGGAGTTAAGCGGATTCCACAATACGAGAATCTGGTCAAAATTCGAGTTTAACAATCCGCCAACCGCAAGAATAAATAGAATAGTTATCGTTCCCATCATGCACGGCAGGGTGATATGCCACATTTTTTTAAACCGTCCAACACCGTCAATTTCCGCCGCTTCGTACATATCCTGATCAATGCCGGCAATGGCCGCGAGATAAATAATCGCCGACCAGCCCAACTCCATCCACACCTGAGAAACAACCACAATGCCCCAGAAATAGCGCGGATAAGCAAGATAGGTAATTCCCTCTTTGAGAATTCCCGTTTTTACCAGAATTTCATTGATAAAGCCGGTGTCGGAAAGCCATGTTGTCAAAATACCGCCCAAAACTACCCACGAAAGGAAGTGGGGCAAATACGAAATAGTCTGTACAGTCTGTTTGAACCGCGATGAACGCACTTCGTTTAGAAACAGCGCAAAGATAATCGGCAATGGAAAGGTAAACACAAGCCGTATCAGACTTATTCCCAGCGTGTTCATCAAAATATTGCCGAATTCCGGGTCTTTCAGAAAGGCGATAAAATGAGCAAAGCCCCCGTTTTCCGCCCACTCGGAAGTCAGAAAACCCATACTGAACAAATTTTCTGTTACTTTGAAGTTTTTCTTGAAAGCTACCAGAAGGCCATACATGGGCAAATAATTGAAGACAATCATCCACGCAAGCCCCAAAACCGCCATAATTTGTAAATACTTTTCCCGATTGAGCCGTTTCAGCAAACCGGCCTGTTGATAGTTCATAAATTCCCCCAAGCCTCTGAGACAAAAATACTAATTTGCCAAGCCGAAATTTCACAATTTCTGAATTTTTTCAATAAAACTATAAAATTTCGATTTTTCTAAGTTTTGAAAAAGCTTCAAAAAATATCTTGACTTACTTAATAAGATACATGTATTATATAAATATGTCAAGTTGTATAGTACAATATTTTTCGTCCCGCGCAAAACTTATTGTTTTGTGTGTCGTGTCGGTTCTTGCCGTTATTTCCTGCGCGTCACAGGCTGTTGACGCATCAGCGGGAGGATATGAGACGGCAAAGGTGTATTTAGTTGAAAAAGTCCCCGTGCCTGGTGAGAGCGGGGATTTCTGGAACGGGCTTGCGGGAACAGTTGTCAACCGGCATCCCTGGACAGGAACGCCCGCAAAAACTCTTTTTGTGCGTGCCGAAATCAAAGACAGCTCGCCGCAGATCAGGCCCGCCGACATGGATCCGGCTCAGGCCTGGGACGGAACATCACTCCAGATGTTTTTTGGAACTACCACTGCTCGCCACTCTGAATATGATGAAAGCGATAACGGCTTGTCATTCTGGGTGTCCCATGACGAAGAAGGAGCTCCAAAAGTTATGGCGTCAAAAGGACGCTTGCTCAATGATCGGCAGTACAAATCCGCTGTTGTCGAGTGGACAGAATCGTCTTACATCATAGAAGTCAGTTTTTCTCTGGATTTTCTCGCCATTTACAAACCCTTCAAGGCAAATCAGAAAGTGCGCTGCGAATTCAGAATCAATCACGCGAAAGAGGGTCAGCCCCGCTCAGTCATTGTCAACTGGCGGACATCGACCGATGAGGCTTGGAATAATCCGAATACATGGTCTGATGGTGTTGTCATAAACAGACCGTGAGGTTTTTGCGAAAAAATTTTGCGAATTGAGAACCTGTGATTATATTGTGTCAAGGAAGGTTGAAATAGATGAAAAAGGCAGCTGTGTTTTTTGCGCTGTTTTTGTTTGTTCTCGCGTCAGGCTGGTCTCAGACTGTTAGAACTGTCCAAAATCAGGACGGCGGCTGGGAACTTCTGGTAGACGGCAAACAGTTTTTTGTTAAAGGCGTTAATTGGGCTATCAATCCGCCGGGAACAAGTTTTACGTTTAATTTGTGGAACGAGAGTGACGCGACAATACGTAAAGTTCTCGACACTGAAGGCGCTTTGATGAAAGAAGCCGGTATCAACGCAATTAAGCTTGGTCCGGAAATCCCCCGGAAATGGATAGAATATCTCTATAACAGACATGGTATTTATACCATTATTCACGATACTTTCAGTCGCTGGGGAGCGTCCGCCAATGGCCGCTGGTATTCCCCGACGAATTATTATGTTGAGGAAATACGCGAAAATCTGCGTAACTCAAGCCGCGATATTGTCAGAAAGTATATGGACGCTTCGGGCGTGTTGATGTTCATGTTTGGTGATGGAAACGGCGATGGCCTGTATTGGTCAGGAGAAGAAACGCCCGACATTCTCGCCAAATATGGTGTTGATCCGCGATTCCGCAAAGCCCGCGCTCTTTTTTCCTTGCTTGAAGAAGTGTTTCAGTCCGCGAAAGAGCTCGATCCGTATCATCCGGTGGGCTTTGTCACCAACGATCTCGGCTGGGTAGACCTGATCGCGGAAGAATGTCCCAGCATGGATTTCCTCGGAGTTAATATCAACCGGGGAATGCAGGCTGGCCCGGATTTCTGGCGTGACGCGCGGCAGAAAATTAACAAGCCAGTTGTGTTCGCTTCTATTGGCTGTGACGCATGGAACGCGAAAAGCGCCAGCGAAGATCAATATCATCAGGCGCAGTGGATTACCAGTCAATGGAAAGATATTTACCAGAACGCCTACGGAAACGGCAGGGCGAACGCGCTCGGTGGCTGTGTTAATGAGTGGACTGACAACTGGTACAAGTCTGATTACGAATCGGCGGTCGGAGATCAGCTCAGTGTGCACAATACCAATCCGACTTTAACTGACGAAGGTTACTGGTATGACTTTACGTGGGGGCAGCCGAACATGACTCCCGAATGGAACGGCATTACCAGTCAGGGAACGCGCGCGTATCATTCGATGTTTACCGAAAAAGTGCCTCGCGCCGCTTATTATGCTCTCCAGCACATTTGGAGTGTTGATCCGTGGAAAGTCCCTGAAAATTCCGGGGACGCTTCCGGTGAACCGGTCTCCGGTGATGAAAATATTCAAGCGGTACGCATTAACGCGCTTGACGCGCACTTTTCTAGTCTCGATCTGAATTTTGCGCTTTCCCGTGGCGCGGATGCCCGCGAATGGTTTCCCAATTGGAAAATTTCCAATCAGGTGACTGTTACCGGAATGCAAAGCGGCAATGATATTCAGAAGACAATTCAGCAAGAAGGTGAAAGTATTTTCTCTGCTTTCAAAGACAATCAGTGGGGTGCTTCGCTTAAAACAACCTTTTGGGGAATAGCCGAACAGAAAGTTCCGTCCGGTCATAAGCTGGAAGGAGCCGTCACACTGTGGATGCGCCACGACGCTGTCATTGGAAAACCCATCACTTCGATAATTTACCGGACTCAGGAAATGGGGCTTGCGGAACGGCCTATAGATATTTATCAGGCGTGGTTCTCTTGGCAGGGTGCCGGCGCGGAAATTAATGCCCGTTACCATTATGGTAAAGGCGGCTGGATGGGTGAAGGTGATTATTTCAACTTCAATACCGAATGTTACGATTTGTTCAATAACGATATATGGGATATAAAAGCCCCCATGTCGGTGGAGGGCAGATACAATTTCGGGCTGAAAGGCCGGCAGGGACTGGCAGTTATTGCGGGGCCGAGGATTTATTCTGGAGCGAAGCCGATGATCATTGGAAAGTGGTATCAGGAATTCGCCCCGAAAGATCATACTTTCGCGTTCTCCGCTCTGGCAGGTCAGGAATTTTCCTCTCTCAACGATGAATTAGGCGAATACGGTGAGCCCGGCTTATACGAAGAGCCCAATACTCTTGCCTCTTTGTGGTTTTCATGGACTCCGTGGCTTGGTTTCGGCCCCAGCTTCAAGGCGGAGGCCGGCGTAATGACAACCAATCCGCGAAAAATCGGTGACGACTATTTCCTCACCGTTGACGCGGCTGGAAATCCGGAAAAATCCGGGACTATCAATTTTACCGATACTTTGGCCGCCAAAGCGGGATTCAGTTACACGCCCATATCGTACTTTTCCGTACAGGCTGAAGTTGTGCATGCCGGTCTTGTCGCGGATACAAATTATGTGCCCGCGCTTATGAGCACGGTCTTCGCGGATATTGGTCAAGGCAATCGTTTTGAGGTCAAAGGCGGCATAACTGGCGCTTACGGCAATTTTAATCTTGCCCTGAACACCCTGTACCGGAAACCCTATCAAGGCGCTATTACTGATCCGTTTATGCCGAAAGAGGTTAAAATCGCCAATCCGTTTTCTGTTGGCTCGAACCGCGAGTCATTCAGTGTTGAAGCGATATTTTCGTTCGACCTTGAGCCGTCAACATGGATTTGGGAATGGAACAACTGGGACACTGAAGCGGCCAAACTTGCCACCAGTCTGCGGGGACGCTATTACTTCTTCGAGGGCGCGTCCGATCCCGGCTATTACAAAGGCGCGGACGGAAAACGCCGGTATCTTGATATTGGATACCCTGAAACCAATGGCAACTACGAACTTGGCTGGATGATTTTCTACAATCCTTCCGCCGATCTGCGTATTGGCAGTTCGCTCAATTTTACCAGAGGTTTTCCTTTTAACGGCGTCAGTCAGGATGCTATCGACGAAAACCGGACGAGTATAAGCGGCTGGTCTGAAACGCTCAAGATTCGTTACAAACAGCTGGTTGTCGGCGGCATGATGGCGTTTGATCTGTGGGGGCCGGTCAGTTCCGACAGGGAAAATAACCGGACATATCCGCTGCGCTGGTCTTTCGATCTCGCGTGGGGACTTACTTCTAAACCGTCACTGATGGATTCCTCAAGCAGGGTAGGGGTTGCGTGGAACGGAGTCATCCGCGACCGGTATTCCACCAATGCCGAACTGGGCAGGGATTCGCAGGAACTGGTTTTGTTCTTTGACTACACATTCTAGGAGTCTTGAAAACTATGAAGACAATTTTTTGCGTAATGCTTGTATGTATTTCGATGTTGATGACACTTTCGTGCGCCAGTCAGCCGGCATCTGGCGGTGAGCCGTTTGTCAGCGGGGGAACTCTTGTCTGGAGTGATGAGTTTGACGGCGATTCTCTCGATCTTTCTAAATGGAACATCGAAACCGGAACCGGCGCACAGTATGGCTTGCAGGGCTGGGGCAACAATGAAAACGAGTTTTACAAACCCGAAAATGTCATTGTAAAAGACGGCGCGTTAATTCTTGAGGCGCGTATGGACAATGATCCGGCAAACAATAGATCCGGCGAGTTTCCCTATACATCGGGCAAGATCAGTACCGGCGGAATTATGAATCATGACGCGACGTTAAAAGATTTAAAATATACGGTGAAGCCGGGTATGAGAGTCGAGGCGCGGATAAAGTCAACCCGTGGCCCGGGATTGTGGCCTGGGTTCTGGCTTATTGGCGCGACAAGCAACGAATACAGCGGGTTCAAACAGGTTAGCTGGCCCCGTTGTGGCGAAATTGACATTTTGGAAGTTAAAGGCGGATCAGAAAACCGTGTGAATTGCGCTATTCACTATGGCCATGCGTGGAATGATGCCTATGGCAGTACTGGCGAATATATGCTGGTAGAAGAAAATATGGCCGATGACTGGCATGTATACGGCGTTACATGGGACAAAGATACTCTGCACTTTTTGTATGACGGAGAACCCTGGCATACCATCGATCTGAAAATGTTGAATTCGGACAACCGGAAGTACCACATTGTCGAAGCGTTCAATGCCAAATCAGGTTTTGTTATCAATATCAACCTTGCTGTTGGCGGCAATTACATCGGCGGACAACGGCCTGACGATTCTATTTTTGGTGAAGAAAGCCCGGTAGAAGATCGCCAGTTCAAACTTGACTGGGTGCGGGTGTATCAGAAATGAAAATTCAAGGCATAGCAGCCTGCTTGAGGCAGGCTGGCCGCGAAACGAGAGGAGGCACTCTGATAATGAAAAGAAATATTATTTTACTGGCGCTTGTGTCAGCGCTTGTTCTATCAATTTTGCCGGGCTGCGGTAATATCGGCGAAGACCCGCTCCCGTTCCCTGGCTGGAACGAAGACCGCTCCGCCGTCACCCTGTTTGTCAACGGCGCTTTTTACAGCTTTGATTATACCGCTGAATATGACGGCATCGAGGTGGTTGGTTACATACCCGCCAAACCGGACGGCTCAGGCGGTCTGTATACATCTATGGCATCAAAAGAATGGGGTAGCGCGGTAGAGGGCGGTATTAAGTCAATGGAATTCCGGCACGATACCACCAGCGTCGAAGAAGCGTGGAAAATTACCATGATGGACGACACGATAGTTCCCGCTGGAACGCTGACTTTTTCGGCGATGACGTTCGGCGGCGAATTGGGAGAAGCGGCGGTGTCCAAAGTGAAGTTTTCCGTGTGGACTTCACGGAACAGGGTTACAGATTATGAGGTAACTATTCCATTAGGTGAAAGGGACGATGGAGAGTGGCATCAATACACTGTTTCCGTGGCCGGCGCAGGACTTGAGGCTGGTGAAACACTCAAGCAGTGGCAGGTTGGAGTTCCCGCCCTCGCCGGAAAAATCTATGTGGACAATATCATTTTGAGTCAGCCCACAAATTAAAAAACAGCGGTGTAACTGTCTGTTATTTTGCGGAGCGGCGCGGACAGCGCTGTTCCATAAAGCAGAAGGAGTTTGTATGAAAAGAGCGTTTTCGTTAATTTCGGTTGCGATTTCAATCTTCGCGCTGATTGCGGTTTTTTCCGCGTGTCCACAGCCGGAAGGCGGGACGGGCGGCGGTCCGACTGGTGGAAAGCTTTATAACATTGTTATCGGCAGCGATATAGCCGAAGGGAACACAACGGCGAACGGGTATATTAAAGCTTCCCGCGCGTCTGCGGCCTCCGGCACAAGGATAACGATTACTTCGTATCCCGATGATGGTTATAAAGTAAGTTTTATCAAAATGAATAATACCGCGCTTACGGCGTCAGGTGGCAGTTATTCGTTTAGTATGCCTGCCGCGAACGCGGTTATTACGGCGGAATTTGTTCCGGGGGGACTTAAAACCGAAGCCACTATTTATAATGGCGGTTTTTTGCGCAACGCCGAGTTGTCGAATGAAACCGATTGGAGTCAAGGTCAAGGCGGATTGGTTGGTAATTTTTCGGAAGCAGAGAATGCCGGAATGACCGAAAACGCGCCTGCGATAAAATTGTCTTATACCAAAATCCAGAATTATTTGGGCGTTGAAATAAAACATGACGCGGTAAATCTGCTGACCGGCGGAGAAGATGGCGGCGCGATAGACGGCCTTTCCCTGTACGCCAAAACAACGTATGTCAACGATGGTTCAGGTGAGAAAACGCCCGCGATCAATCAGGTTGTTTTTGGGCAGTATGAAGGCACTGGCGCGTGGGGTAAATCCGTCAAGTATACAGGCGAGGAAAACAAAGGCATTTCTCTGACGAATGACTGGCAGCGAATTATCGTGCCGATTCCCAAGAGCATTGACTATGACGTGACGAGCATCATGCTGTATTTTAATCCGATCCAGATTGAGGGCGTTGATGTTCTGATCGACCGGGTTGCTTATGTCAGCGATGTTGACGGCAAAGAGCTGGTCAATGTTACGCTTCCGCCACGGGGAATAATTCCCTACAAAAAAGCGGACACAGAAGTAGTTCTGAACACTGCTCTTAACGTGTTTACGATGGACACCAAACTTGTGTACCAGATGAGTGGATCGCGGTATACGCTGTACGGCAAAGACGCGGATCCCGAAGTCGCCAAGTTCTTGAATGTGTTTGCCGATTTTTATGATCCCGGAGAAATCGTGTATTCGCTGGACTCAACAGCGTCCGTCAGTATAGTGAACGGCGAGCTCGTTCCTGCTGCTTATGGTTCCGCCGGAACTTCGGTGGCAAAATTGACCGCTAGTTATGCGGGCGTGTCGAGCGGTGACAACAGAAATCCCGCAGGCGCGGCAAATCCTTCCCGAATGGACATTGAAATTCTGGCTTTGCCGAAAGTGCCGACAGAGTCAACTTTGGTTATTGATAGTTTTACCAATAGCGGCAATTCAGCAAGCGGCATTAAATATACATGGGGCGGTTTCGGCGATCTGCAGGGCGGTGGCAATCAGCCGAGCTGGGGAACTGAAATGCACCTCTGGTGGGGCAATTTCCTTGCGCCGGACGCGGCGTATAACTGGGTGGGCTGGTTTACCCTTGAAGGTGTCAATCTTGATCTGCGGGAATGTTCCAGCCTGACAATCCGGTACCGGGGCGGCGTGCATGTTCCCGAAAAAGCGGTTGTCGCCAGTTTTAGCCTTTTGAGCGGGTATGATGGCGTTGACAGTACACTGACTACCGATTCGCGGCCTCAGTTTACTGGACTCAGAGTGAAAAAATCCAGCGAATATCTCTTGAAAACAAGCGGTATTGAAGCCAGCGTAGGCACTGCTGAAACTCAGGAAGTTACGATTCCTTTGGGAGACTTCGAGAAGCCTTCCACTGTGGGCGAGGGTGTTGATTTAAGTTCTGTCAGCGGAATGACTCTTATTCTGACTGCCGGAAATCAGATAGATCGGGGCGGCTGGGCTGCTACTGATGATATTTCCGGTGAAGATGCTACAGGAGCGTCCGCAAACGGTTTCCACATTGAAAGCATTGTTGCAAATAGATAAACAGGAGTGAATTGAACGTGAAAAGATTTATTGTCGCGCTTTGCGCGAGCGTGCTGGTTTTAATGGCCTGCGGGACGGGTGGGGGCGCGGTTGTGCCTCCGAGGGTTGAGCGGACGGAAGCGCCGAGGGATAAGCGTGGTGTTTCCTACAGCTTCGAGCAGGACAAAACCGCCGCCGAGGATATGGCACTGCTTTCTTCGGCGAATGGAATTAAATGGTATTACAACTGGTACATTCAGTCTCACGCGGACGCAGACGCGGCGCGGAAACAGCACAATGTTGCCTACTATCCGATGGTGTGGAATAGCTGGGAATTTGAAGAACTGCTTGAGCCGTATCTGGCGGCGAATCCTGACATCGAATACATCATGGGATTTAATGAGCCGAATTTGACAGATCAGTCGAACATGACTCCGAAAGAGGCGGCAAAGCATTGGCCGAAACTGGTCAGGTTTGCCAAAAAGCACAACCTGAAAATTGTGTCACCGGCTATGAATTACGGTACGCTGCAAGATTACTGGGTGCCGTGGGTGTGGCTGGACGAATTTTTCGGAATTGACAGAATTGATGAGGAAACCGGCAGAGTTATAAGGAATCGCGGATTTCCGGGCGTGTCGCTGGAAGACATTGACGCAATCTCGATTCATTGTTATATGCCGGACGCGGGCGCGATGAAATGGTTTATCAGTAATTTCAAGCGGTACAACAAGCCTATTTGGATGACTGAGTTTTGTTCATGGGAAAACACTGATTCGATTGAATGGCAGATGGCGTTCATGAGTGAAGCGATTACCTATATGGAACTCGATCCTGATGTGGAAAAATACGCATGGTTTATTCCGAAAGGCAGCGAGCCTGAAACCGAAAAACCCATGAACAAACTGCTGACCAAAACAGTTCTGCCGGAGATGGCTCCGCCGAGACTGACCCCGCTGGGAGAAGTGTTCGTCAATATGGGGACATGCGATAAAACCGTATTTGTTCCCGCAGGCGAGCGGATAACGGCGGCGCATTTTACCGACTGCATTTTATCGGATTACATCAATTCGGAATTTGAGGAAGGCAGAACGATCCACTGGCCGCGCCAAGAGCAGGGCTTTACGAAAGGTTCTGGCGTGCATTTCCGTCCGGGTACTGACGAGGGCGGCGCGCCGCTGGATATGTTTGACTTTACCAACATGAAGTGGGTTGAGTATCAGGTGGAAACACCCGAAGCAAAAACCTACACGCTGAGTTTGCGGAACACTGCCGAAGCGGAAACGGAAATGGAAATCCAGATCGACGGCGCGGCACTGGCAACAGTTACGCTGAACCAAAATTCGGCGTGGACGACCACCGATGTTCCCCTGCAAATGGAAGCGGGCCGGCACACAATCCGGCTTACGGTCAAATCGGGCGACTGCGCTCTGAACTGGCTGAGAATTGAATAGGTTATTGTTTGGCGCGTTGCGTCAATGAGTATTGGTTCACAAAATCCTGTGTTTTGTGAACCAAAAATAAAAGCCGTTTTCGTTGAAATTGCGCGTTGAAAGGACAACGCCGAATTGAAAACGGATCAATACCGGAGGAATGGTATGAAAAAAAATCTTTGGCGGACAAGTATTATAGCTTTGTCAATTGCGGCGGTTCTCTTGTGCTTTGGCGCATGTCC
>QMCE01000640.1_pt1 | contig 18143 bp, 20 predicted proteins | sample 1821851 | NCBI WGS metagenome assembly QMCE01 (sample SAMN09453174, study PRJNA476694) | Termite gut metagenome, whole genome shotgun sequencing project. | isolation source: worker | host: Odontotermes sp. | place: South Africa:Pretoria | collected 2016-01-28
GGATATCGCAAGACCGGGCTTCCAGCGCATTATGGCCGATGTTGAAGCGGGAAAGATAAACTGTATCAGAATATCTTTCCCGTCAGCGGATTCGCCTCGCCGTGAGAATCTGTGCGCTTGACGGTTTTCCGCAGCCGCTGGGCCGTTTCCCAGGTTTCGGCTTCGATGATACTCGGATGGGTATCAGGAAAGATAACCCACGGCGATGAAACGGACGCCGCACTCGCGGAGGCGCTCGGTGTAGAGCCCTACGCGCAAGTGGTCGCGGCCAAATCTTGAAAGGTCTTTGACCACCAAAATTCCCACACAGCCCGCTTCCGCCAGTTCCATAAGCTTCAGGAAATCCGGGCGGTCGAAGCGGGTACCCGATACGCCGTCGTCCGTCAGGTGGATGATGTTAGGGAATTATATCAACTATTTTGATGAATACATTAAAATCTCAAACATATCAAGAACGTTAATATATAAATATGAAAACAGAGAAAAAGAAGCCTATGATAGAGCTGTAATGGCATATGAAGAAAATAAACGTAGATTCATGATGGATGAAATGCGAAAGAAGAAAGAGAAGATATTCCACTTAAATTCTGCGATGGTATTTTTATTTTTAATCTCATTATTTTGTTTTTCGTTAGATATTTTTGCAGGAATGATCGTTCTTATTGGTTCTGTCGTTTGTGGCTATTTAGCATATTATTTAAAGAAAAAACCCATTACTTATTCAGTTTCTCCCCCGAAAAGAGGTTCTTTCCCTGATAAGTATGGGTTAAGCATAGAGCTAAATTCAGGTTCATCTATAGTTTTTACCGCCATCGGGAAAGATGGAGTGAAAGCCCTACGTGATTTACAGAAAAAGATATACGAATCAGATGAGCGGCACGAAATCATTAATTTTAACATGAATGAATATCATGTAACAGCTGAGAGCAATGATGGCATTATCAATGTGGGAGATACCGTTAATAGTACATATAACAAGGAGGGATGAACGTAACATGGAGGGCAAAATATCAGTTAAAAATAACAGTGGGATTATAAATTTAGGTACGAGCATTACGAATGAAATCTACACTAATTCTAACAATGTAAACGAAATTATTTGGGAAAGAATTGCAGCTGAAATTAATGAAATGCAAAAAAGTGAAATTCAGACTTTAAGGGATTTTGCAAACACTTCGTCGAACATAATCTCAAACAAGGACACAAAAAGATTAAGGACATGGCTTGAAAATTGGATTCCACATGTCGGTAAATTCCTCGAGTCAACATATTATATATTTGAGATTGCAGAAAGATTTGGTATCTAAATTAAGTAACAGCAATCCAATGGAAAGTTCACGTCCAATACTTTGCCAGTGCCTACAGGGAAGACGGGCATTCCCAGCTCGAGAATTTTCTTAACGAGGCCGCAGGGAACGATCCCCACGGGGAATCCTTTGGGTTATGACGCTCACGCCATCTTCCTCACGAACCTGCCCGACAGCAGCGCCATCCACAGCAAGGCCAATAGGACCGAGACAAGCAACGGAAGGTACGCCCCCGTCCGCATGGCCCTACCCATCCAGAACGAGGGGAAGACGGAGGCCAGAAATTGTGCCTTGCCGTCCACAAAATACGGAACCAGCGCACCCAGACTCAAAACGGAGGTAAATTTGCCGACGGCCATACCCTCTACCTTGTTCGAGGACAGCGCCACGATAAGCAGGGCGGAGACGGCGCCCTGAATCGTCCCCGCCAACGCCATTCCAACAAAGATTGGCGCATTAGCGGCGGATAGGTGGAATGCGAACGCCACGACGAGGCTGACGACAAACGACGCAACGCCGGACAAACCCAGCCGCGACGCCAAGTATCCTGATTTGCCCAGCGGGGTGACGGCCAAATAGGTGGTGACGTGGTCGTCGATTTCCTCCAGCGTCACCATGGCGGCGGCAAAATTAAGCATGGACGGCGTCAGCATGATGAGGAACACGTCCAACAACGCATAATAGGGTGCCAGAATCTCATGGCGACCAAAATATCCCGTCAGCCAATCCTCCGCAAGTGGAATCGCAATCCGAAACGCCAAGCCCATCAAGAATGGGGCGACGGCAACCATGGCCAGCATGGCGTCACCCTTCAACTGGCGGAGCATTTGCAGGAAACTTAACCTAATCGCCCTCATAATTTGACCCCTCCCAACCTTCTCCACATTTTCACCGTCTCGTGATGGGCGACCCCCCATAGGCATGCGACGGTAACCAACAACAACGCCACATCCAGCAACGCGTTCTGACTACTGCCCGCAATCAATGCGACGCTTCCGTTCAAGGGGAACCAGCGCATGGCGGCGTTCGGAGCGAACAAGTATAGAATGGGCGGGACGAAGCAAACGACCTCTGCCGGCACGGTGGCAAGCACGTATTGGTTCAGGCTGTTGATGCGCGTGGCCACGATTAATCCCAACAGGGAAAATACGACGGAGGTCAGCGCCGTTGACAGCAAGATTGCCCCCATATTTTCAAGACCCGCCGCCAAGGCAATGAGCCATGAGACGACTATGGAAATGAGCATAAGGGACGCCACCTTTGCCGCCATGTATTCTGAAACCTTCACGGGCGCAACGGCCAGAGCGTTGAGCACCCTCTGGCTCTTTTCCAACAACACGATGGCCCCCATGAAGAACAGCCCCATGGCCGCCGGGTCGGAGTATATCATGACGCTTGCCGCCTTCACCCGCCACGATTCCGGGAAGGCAAAGAGCAGAAAGATGTAGAAAGCGCAAAACACGGCGTAAATAAAGTAGAACCCGTATTTGATTTGGAACCGGACGTCCCCAACCGTCAACCTCACCCACCTCATTGCAACGCCCTCCCCGTAACCTCGATAAAAATGTCGTTCAACGTCGGCTCACTGCTGTGAATCGAACGCACGCGGTTTTCACGAATCAGGGACGCCAACAAACCGTCCTTCGACATTTGCGACAGGAGGCATTCGCCCTTTCGCTCCTTCCCATCATAATAAATGTACTCGACCTTGGCCGCCCCCTTCTTCATGATAAGGTTGTGCGGGCTGTCCAACGCCTTAATCCCACCGTTTACAATAAAGGCGACTCGGTCGCACAACTCCGTCGCATCCGACATGTTGTGCGTAGTGAGGAATATCGTCTTGCCTTTTTCCTTCTCCCGTAGAATCATGTCCTTCATCAATCGACTGTTGGTCGGGTCAAGACCGCTCGTCGGCTCGTCGAGGAACAGTATGTTCGGGTCGTGGAGCAACGCCTTCACGAAATTCAACCTTGACTTCATGCCCTTGGAATAATCGGACGCCTTTTTGTCCGCATCGTTCTCCAATCCTATCTCGGCAAGCATTTCCTCCACGTCCCTCGTCCTCTTTGCGTACAGCGAGCCAAAAAACTCCAAGTTCTGCCGCGCGGTCAATTTCTCGTATAACGTCGAATACTCGAAATCCACCCCTATTTTTTCATAGTAATTGGTTGACTGGGAAGCACCGTGCTCCCGACACTCCATGCCGTCCAATTCGACGCTTCCCTTGTAGGTCGTTATCAGGCCCGTCAGGATTTTTTGCAGCGTCGTCTTTCCCGCACCGGACGGACCCAAGAATCCAAATATCTCCCCCCTATCGACGGAAAAATTCATGTCTTCGATGAACGGTTTCCTAGAATAGCTAAACGTCAAACCCCTTACCTTCAGCATACGCCGCACCCCCTAACTCAACATTTGTATGACCAGACCCCTGATTGACAATCTAAGGGCCTCGTCAAAATACTCCTCCCCCATCTCCCGTTTGTAGACCGTACTGATGAAGAGGTTGCGGAAGGCGGCCGAGAAATAATCCGCCTTTATCTCGGGAGCAAGCGAGAGCGTCTCCATCAAGGCACCCACCATGTCCGTGTCATGGGTAAAATGGTCGTTAATTATTTCTTGCGGCAACTTACGATAGAGCAACTCGACCTCTCCCGTGCCAATAAGGCGAAAAACTCCGATTTCGTCAATGGACTTGTAAAAACGGTATAACATTTCCGTCAAACCATCCACCGTGACGCCGCCACGCAAGGAGGCAACCTCGTCAAGTATCTGCTTTTCAATGAGTTCGTGCTGCTCCACCATCACCTCAAACAACAATATCTCTTTGGAGTCATAGAGCAGGTAAAACGTGCCCTTTGGGATTTTGACGCGCTCCACCAACATGTCCACCGTCGTACGCCTTATCCCATACGTCGCAAGGCAATAGGCGGCTTCCTCCTTTAACCTCTTTTTGATGTAGGCCCTCTCCTCGTCCGAATACGTCTTCGGCAAAGTAGACACCTCCTTTTTGACTGTTTCAGTATTTATAGTCAATATAACACGATTCCCCCTCATTGTCAAGCCTCAAATCTTCTCACTTTGCCTTTCTCACTTTGCCTTCCTCACTTCACCTCACTTTGCCTTCGCGCAAACCTTTTGACACGCAGCACTACTTGTTCTATAATGGACTCATTGAACCCATCCCGTTGATTGGAGGTGAGACGCATGACGACAAAATGTATAGGTTTCTTACATGGCTTACTCCATGCAAAGTTGTAGGGGAGGCTTTCGTTCTTTGCATGGAATATAATAAGGGATAGCTTTTGCGAATTCCTTCCCTCCGGCTTTGCACCTTATGAATTCACATATAAGGAGTGGAGACGGATATGAAATATGTAAGCGCACAAACAGTACTTCCCCAATCACTACTGGACGAGGTACAGCAATACGTTCAAGGCGAGTTGGTATACATTCCAAAGCGTCCCGCCAACCACAAGAAATGGGGGGCGAACACGGATACCAAGGCGGTAATCGCAACAAGGAACAAAAGAATGCGGGAGGCCCACACCCACCCCATGTTTAACCACAAACTGAGTCACCGCTTTGGGGTTTGGGAAGAAAACGGCGACATTTGCGGCATTGCCTGTTACGAATGGGACCTCGGCGAAACGATGTTTGGCGTCCAATCCGGCTACGAATCACTCTTGCCCGACATCCTGTCCTGGTCGGAACGTGAATTGGCGGTCGTCAATGATGGCAAGCACAGCCTTGCCGTCTGGGTTGGGGATAAAGAAACGGAGAAACGCGATTTATTGGCGCATAACGGTTATGCAAGAGTCTATACCGAACCCGTAATGCGGTTGCCCTTGCACAAACCGATTCCCGACGCCGTCTTACCGGAAGGTTTCTCATTGATTACGTTGGCGGATGAAAATGACCCGCGGAAAATTAACGCTTGCCTCTGGAAAGGGTTTGACCATGGTGACGAACCGGATGACGACGTTGACGGGCGCCTCCAAATGCAGACCGGCACTCATTTTAACCCGGCGCTGACATTGGTCGTCAAGGCCCCCGATGGGGAATACGCATGCTATCTGTGTACATGGTATGATGAACGGAACCGCTTCTCATACCTTGAACCGCTCGCCACCATACCAAAATATCGTCATATGGGCCTCGCAACCCTCTTGCTGATCGAAAGTGCAAAGAGAACGAAGGCCCTCGGCGGGGAATACGTCTTGGCCATGACGAGCGCCCAACCACTTTATGACGCCGTCGGCTACGAAGTGGCGTGCCATCGAGAAAAATGGGAGAAGGCATGGTGATATTCAACGCAACCAGTATACATCTTGAAACAAATCCCACCGCATGGTATAATGTCCTCGGACATTATACCGCGCCGAGCGAAGCGAGTGCGCATAAACCTACCGTGATTCCGAAGGAATCATGGTATAATGTCCTCAGACATTATACCGCGCCGAGCGGAGCGAGTGCAAATGACGCACCAGAATGGGGGATACGGATGAAAAAACTACTTATTTTATTTCTTGTGCCATTGTTACTGTTGGGAACCGCCCAACTTTCTTCAAGAGCCTTCGACGGTAACGATTATGGAGGGGATTGGAGTGGCGACGGGGGCGGCGGGAGCGATTGGCACGACGACGATGACGACGATTATTACTATGGGAATTCCGACGACGATGGGGATAATGGTAACCCTTTGGAAGCCCTTGCCATATTAGTGCTGTTGGCCGCATTCGGTTTGGGCATGCTTATTCGGAAAATTTTTATCAAGCTCTTCTCCAAAAACAAGCCTTCAGCGGGTGGCGTAAGGTCCTCGTCCAATCAAGGAAGGAACATACTCCTTCCCGACAGGACGGCGGAAGTCGAAAACATAATCAAGTCGCATGACCCGAATTTCTCGGCGAGCGACCTCGTTACATTCGTGAAACAGGTCTATATCGATATAGAGACGGCATGGATGAATCGGGATATGAAGCCCGTGCGTCCCGTGCTACACGTAAACCTATATAACGCGACGGTCAAACAGGTGCAGGCGAAAATAGACCAAGGAGTGGTTTACCATTATGAAAGCATGGTCGTGAATACCGCCTACATCACAAGCTATGCGAAGGATGCACAATTTGAATATGTGACCTTCTACCTGAACGCAAGACGCATTGACTGGCAAGAGAACGAGGAAACACACGAAATTTTGCGCGGCGACAAAACGACCCGCTGGGATATGAGGTACAAAATGAAGTTTGCGCGTTCCCTAGGTGCCGTCACCAAGGAAGAAATCGCAGGCGTGCAGGGGTATCATTGCCCCAACTGCGGCGCTTCACTTGAAATCTCCTCGTCGGGCGAATGTCCTTATTGCCTTTCCGTCGTTACGACGGGGCGGTACAATTGGGTGCTGACCGATTACGGAACCGTCAGGGACGATACGGTGGACGAGGGAATCCGAATTGACTCCCTCGAAAGCTAAAGAATATTGGACTGACTTCAATCACAAACTCCATCTTGCCACCCTTGAAACCTCTCGTTTCAAGGGTGGTATTTTGCACCTTCCCCGAACGTCACTATGCCTTGACGATACTCGTTCTTAAGAACCGTCCCATATCGATTGTAAACGGCCCGATTGTACAACCGCGCGGCAAACAAGTCCTCTGCCAGCCATTTTTTCTGCTCGCCCGACAAATCCCGCACCCCCTCCGACAGCTTGGTGAGGACGGGTATGGGTGGGGCCTGCCGCTTGATTTCTTTGATCAAGTCGGACGATTGGGCGTTGAGTCCCAGAATCCTGATATATGGTATACAACCCTCCGTAGGCAGTCCCGCGCCCTCCTCCCTCAATCCCAGCAAAATGTGGATAAGACAGCGCCAAATACGGGTGAGGGTATATTGTTTGGTCTTCAACCGGGCGGCGAATTCCTCGAAATTGGTAAAGGCGTCGATATGGCCGCGTATGCGGTCGGCCAAGTCTTCCGATACGTCAACGTGTTCCTCAAGGCGATCCCATTTCTCCACCAAGGCGTAATGAAGCATATCGGAAAAATCATTCTCCCATATGGGGAAGCGAACCCCTTCCGTCTTGCGCAAAATTGTTGCACAATCCGAAGGCATGACGTCCGCCCAATCTTCCACCATCCCGCCCTCCCTGTACAACGACCGAATTCCACTTGCCGAAGCCATACCCCCGGCCGTCCCCAGCCCGTGGTACCCCTCACCCTTCCGCAGCACCGCATACGGCTTGATGGACGAACCCAACCGACGTATGGCCTTGCAGTACTCAATGCCGAGAATGTCATTGGGCGAAGACAGGATTCTCCCAAGCCTCTCCACCTCGGCCGCCCCATAGCCGCACGTTTCCCTGTAATAATCCAACGTCGCCTTGGTTCTGGCCAAGGGAAACACATCCCCTTCCTTTATATGCACGGAAAGTCGCTCACGGTATTCGGACGGCTCCCCGTCATACAACTCGCCCAATTGCTCCAGTACCTCGACGTCGCCACTTTCGCTGCCGAAGCAAACCCCCTCCACTCCACAAGCGGACAAAAGGGCGACCGCGCCCATGGCAAACCCCTCCGCACTTGACGTCGCATATCGGACGGGCAATTCAACCACCGCGTCGCACCCTCCCACAAGGGCCGCCTCCGTCCTCACATATTTGTCAACGATGGCCGGCGCGCCCCTCTGGACGAAGTTGCCGCTCATAACGGCGACGGCGTAATCCGCCCCCGCCACCTCCTTCGCCTTCTCAACGTGGTACCGATGTCCGTTGTGAAACGGGTTGTATTCCGTGATAAGTCCGACAACCTTCATGATTCCTCCTCTAAAAAAGCGTTGACTGAAAAGCGCAACGCTCTACCGTTCCACTTCGTGGAACTTGCTCCGCAATTGAGAACTTTCCTATAAGGTTAAAAAGTCACTCTTAAAAAGTAACATAAAAAGGTGTTTTAATTTTCCCGAAAATACTGTATACTAAATATAAGCATATAATTCTACCTGCACAGGAGGTTCCACAATGGACAAAAAAATGTACAAGGATATGAGCAACAAAATGTTTTTTGGCGTGTGCTCCGGCATGGCGAAGTATTTCAACATGGACGCCAACATCGTTCGTTTAATATTCGTCCTGCTATGCGCTCCCGGCGGCATCGGGCTGATTCTCTACATCGTGGCCGCAATCATCCTGCCGGAAGAAATGTAATCAAGAATTTCCGCACGATGGACTCGCCCTCGTTATGCGAGTCTATTTTGCTTTCCCCTCGCATATACATAACAGACCCCTACAAACGGACGACGACATGAAACGTTTCCTCCTCGGCCTAGCCGCGTTCCTCTTTCTATCCTTGCTCGTCGCATTTCCGGAGCCCTGCGTACAGGGTGCCAAATCCGGATTAATGCTGTGGTTCCAAATCATCATTCCCAACCTGCTGCCATTCCTCATCGTCAGCAGCCTCATCGTCGAATTGGACTTCGTGGAGGGGATATGCCGCCTCTGCCACCCCATACTGGGAAGGCTCTTGCGCATCAGCCCCCACGGTTGCTATCCAATAGTCATCGGGTTGCTATCCGGCTACCCCGTCGGCGCGAAGGTGTGTGGCGACTTAATCCGGGGCGGCAAGTTGAAGCCATCCGAAGGGGAATTCATCCTACCCTTCTGCAACAGTGCCAGCCCCATGTTCCTCATCGGCTACCTTGCTACGGAAAAATTGCGCATCACGGGGATTGGCAGGTATGCACCTTGGCTACTCCTTTTCCTCACCGGCCTTGGCGCCTCCCTGCTCTTTCGCTCCCTTGCCGCAATTCGCACCGGACGCCTCTCCAAACGCGGCGCCCTACGGGCGGCGCAAATCCTGCCGCATCCGTCCTATGACGCACCAATCACACACGACAATTCCCTCACCCGCCTCATGGACCAAACCATTATGGGCAGTTTCGAGGTGTTGACCAAAGTGGGCGGCTACATCATCCTATTCTCCATTTTGGGGCACGTCATATTGCAGATTCCCCTACTCCCCACCATCCCCAAACTGCTGCTGGTAGGGGGGCTGGAAATCACAACGGGCATCCACGCCATAGGGGAGGCCGCCCTGCCCCGCGTGCAAAAAATAATCCTGTGCTGTTCCATAACGGCTTTCGGCGGACTGTCCGCCTTGGCGCAGACAAAAAGCGTAATGGAGTCGACAGGATTGTCTTTGACCCGCTATTCTCTATGCAAACTTTCCATTGCCTTCTTGACGGCCATCCTTTTGTTCTTCCTGCTCTAGCCGCTTGCGTCACATGGCCTCCCCAAACCCTGTAGGGGATTGGATTGGCAAAATGCGCCGCCCCTTAGTCGATGTCCAACCCCTCCGTGAACGTGTCGCCATCGAAGTCGTACTCCTCCTCCTCGGCCGCCACCTCGTCGTAAGCCTCCATCCCATCCGAGTCGGCACCCACTCCATCCATTTCCTGCCCGCCGACGGGGGAATCTCCCGTCAACTTCATACGGTACTCGCGCAATTCCCGTTTGTCATTCTCTATAATCTCCAAATTACCCTTAATCGACACCAAAAGTGCGTCGTACTTGTTCTTCGAACTGCTGTAGGCGTTCTTCAGCATGTTTTCCGCTTCCGTCAACTTTTCCTCGCTGTACACCGTGGCGTTGACGTACATTTGCTCCGCCTCCCTGCTCGCCCTCTCAAGCATACGGTTCGCCTCGTTCGTGGCGTAATCGACGATTTCCTCCGCCTTCCGATACGCCTGCTGCACTATCTCCCTCTCGTTCACCATGTCGCCAATCTGCTGCTTGGCCTTCTCCACCATATCGTCCGCCTTCCCCTTGGCGTCGGCCAATATGGCCTCCCTGTTGGCGAGAATCTTCTGGTACCTCTTGATTTCGTCCGGCGTGCTGAAACGAAGCTCGTCCAACAAGTCGTACAGCTCGTCCTTCGGGACGGTTACCTTGTTCTGCATAAACGCGGGGCTCTTGCAACTCTCGATAAACGCATAGATGTCCTCAATTAATTGCTCGATTTTACTTACGCCCATAAGACGAATCCTCCCTTATCCTGCATTTCTCATATACCTTGTCCACAATCTCTTCCGGTACGAACTCGCGTATGTCGCCCCCGTACCTCGCTATCTCTTTGACGATGCTGGAACTGAGGTACGCGTACTCCACGCTCGTCGTTAAGAACAACGTATCCACGTTGGGATTGACCTTCCTGTTCGTCTGGGCTATCTGTAGCTCGTAATCAAAGTCCGTAACGGCCCGCAATCCCCTGATGATGAAACTCGCCCCCCGCTTGTCCGCAAAATCAATGAGCAAACCACTGAACGATTCCACCGTCACGTTGGGATAATCCCTTATTACCTCCAAAATCATCGCAACCCTTTCCTCCGTCGTAAACAAAGGGTTCTTGGCGTTGTTGGCCAACACGCCGATGATGAGCCTGTCAAAATTCTTGGCCGAGCGCTTGACGATATCCAGATGCCCCATCGTAATGGGGTCAAAGCTACCCGGATAAATACCCGTTTTCAATTTGTGTCCCCCGCTTCTTCCTTCTCAGTCGCTAAAAAAATGTGTCTGTTCGTCTTGTAGGTTTTTTCTCTCTCTATATAATAGTGGAAATCCCTCAGATAGTCAATACTTGTATGAGTAGACGTCTCTAGTATTATTTGTGATTCGTCATTTATAATCGGGCTGTTGCGCAACGCTTTCAGCACTTTCTCTTCCAATCGGCCGCCGTATGGCGGATCAAGGAATACGACGTCAAATACCAACCCCTTCTTCTTCAGCTCCTTCAACGCCTTCATTACGTCCATCGACATGACCAACGCCCGCTCCGCCAATTTGACGTGCGCCAGGTTCTTACGGATGCACGCAACCGCGTCCCTGTCCCTCTCTACCAACACGGCCCTCTCGGCACCTCGGCTCAACGCCTCTATCCCTATTGCACCACTGCCACTGAACAAATCAAGGAAAACGCACCCCGACAAGTCGCCGCCTATCATGTTGAACAGGGTCTCCTTCACCCTGTCCGTCGTCGGGCGCGTCACACTACCCGCCGGCGCCACCAACCTCGCCCTCTTGGCACTGCCTGCAATCACCCTCATTTGTCTGTCTCCGCCCTCGCCTTCCATATGCCGCGTGTAAGTGTTATCTTACCACAAATTGCGGGAAAATGCAAGATGCAATTAAGCCTAGGGTGGGGATACACGCATGTGAGTTCCTGTTACAACGGAGACTCGCTTACCGTCTTGTCACGGCGCAGCAACGTTTCATCAAGGTCTGTGACCACCATTTTAACGCTCATGTCGGCACCGTCTCCTTCCCGCATAATATGGTTCGCACAAAAAACGCCGCAAACCCGTCCTTCATTGACTCTCCTCTTTGCGCGGGCAAATCGTAGTAGTATTGTCCTGATTCGACATGTACCGAAATTGAGTCGATTGGAAAGCCCTGTACTCGCCGAGCATGAGGCTTTGAAACAATGTAAAATGCGTTTCCTCTCAAGTCGTCACCCATGTACTCATAAACTTCGGTATCGCTGACGACAAGGCAAATGGCGTTTGCATACTGGGCAAGTATCCTGTCTCCGTACCGCGCCGCTAAACCTGCGTAGTAGTTGGTCATCTCCTCGTCCGTTAAGGATTTTCCGCCTATATTGCGAACATGTACTCCGGGCTGCAACTCATCGGGAAGCCCCTCTAAGTATAAACCCATGTCACAGGAAAATACGGGCTTACCGATAGTGCGGTAATACGCCAACGCCTTTATTTTGGCATTTTCAAGAGGGTTATTACCGCTCTCGTCAATCTCCGGCAAAGCCCCCTTATACTTCGCAAGTCCGTGGATCTCAAGAGGAAGTGAGGCGAGGCTCTCCCGCATCATCTGTAGCTTAGCCGGGTTGGTTGTTCCGTATATAAGCGATTGAATCATCAAAGGGCATCCCTCCTGTAGCTGTGTATTATAGAGAGTATACCATGGATTTCGCCAAAATTCTAGCGACTTTTCATAAAACGCTTGAGCCAAATAGATTCAGCGCTTTTGGGGATGGCTTGTTGGAACGGGCAAGTTGGAACGTCCCAAATAAGTTGACTTTCAAACGCCTTAATGGTATAAATAGATATATGCACTACCAAAACAAATTAGGGGGATAAACGAATGGAAACGATTGAGTTTGGTGGCTATGATTGGCGCGTACTGGACAAGCAGGATGGAAAGACGCTGCTTATTATGGACATGGCGTTGAATTCATGGAAGACGACGTGTGGATTCGCCCCGCCATGTGGATAAAGTCCGAATAACGCGAACCATCGCCTTCCCATATTAGCGCAGTATATCCATGCAATGATGTGAACGACAAACGGTATTTTTGTGAAAGGAGGACTCTTTCATTGGCAGAGACATTTAGCAACGTGACGCCCTGGCCTGAGAAGGCGATGGCAAGTTATCGATGGCTTGATGAATGCCTGTTACGGCAACCGGCTACCGTAAAGGAATTTCAGCCCGCGTGGCAGGCGTATAAATATTTGCTGCGGGGCAAAATGTACGCTTATATAGGCGTTAACGATAAAAACAAACGACCCCTCGTTACCGTTAAGCTGGAGCCTCTTTATAGCGAAATGTTGCGTCGGGAATATGTCGACATCGTCGAAGGGTATTACATGAACAAGGTGCACTGGAGTTCTATATATCTGGATGGCGAGGTTCCACAAGACGTGCTTGCCGGCATTGTTGGCGCCTCATATGAGTGCGTGCTTGCGTCGCTCAGTAATAAGGCGCAGCGAGAAATACAGGCGCATACAGAGTCCCAAGGGTGAATTAGCTTCACCCTTGGGACCATTTAACTTTCAACCTCGTGCGTTGCACAAGGTCTGCGGGCGCACTCGCATCTTTCAAGCAAGCTTGATGACGCTTGTTTTGCCTTCGCTTAACTGTTGCGTTCCCGACGTCTCGTCGAGACGCGCCTTATTCCTTTGTGCTTCTCCAGACATAATTCCCGTTAACCGGCGGCCAAGACCCATACAACGCGGGCCGACCGCCTACGCCATCACCGTAGTAAGAACCCTATTGTCGATATACCCATGATTTAAGGGTATGCCAATGCATTTCAACCATACGTTAACTCGTATACCGTTTCCCTTGCATATGGGACTACGACGCCAATATCCCCCTCGCCATGATAAACGCCTCCATATAAGAATTATCCTGCTTTCATTGCGTAACCCCATTCCCGTTCCAATCCGTGAAAACACTCAATAATAGTGGCCTTCCGCATTGAAAGTTCCTTTGGACGTTACGCAATTAGTATGCTCATAAAACGCCATCCTACACTGGAAAACGTTGTGACCACTTCCAACCATCATCCAAAAACCCACTGTGAGCGTTCCCGAAGCATACGTATATGTGCCTTGCCTACATATTGAGCTGGAAGTTTTGGAGGGTGGCGGCTTTTTTTTCAAAGATGGTGGCGAGGTCCTTGTCCGCCATGTTGGCGACCTCGTCGCTTGCCATTTTCAAGAGGTCGGCGTCATGGTAGGGGTCGGCGACCTTGAACTCCATCCCGCCGCTCTGGCGAATGCCGAAAAGGTCGCCGGGGCCGCGGAGCCTCAAGTCTTCCGAGGCGATAAAGAAACCGTCGTTGGAACGTACTAAGACTTCCAATCGGTCCTTGACTTCTTGACTTTCCGTCCCTGTGATGAACACTGCGTATGATTGCCATTCGCCCCTGCCGACGCGGCCCCGCAATTGGTGAAGGCCGGCAAGGCCAAACCTCTCCGCATTCTCTACCACCATGACCGTCGCATTGGGTACGTTGATTCCCACCTCGATGACGGTGGTGGACACGAGGACTTGAATTTCGCCGTTGGCGAATTTTTCCATTCTTTCACTTTTTTCCTTGGGCCTCATCTGCCCGTGCAGGTAGTCAATACGGAAGCCGGATGGTAGTTCTTCCTTCAATTGCTCGGCGTATTCCACCACGTTCTCCAGTTCGAGGTTCTCGCCCTCCTCCACCATGGGGCATATCACGTAGGCTTGCCGACCCGCCTCCACTTCCTTCCTGATGAAGTTGTAGGCGCTCTTACGCATGGTGGTGGGGATGTGGCAACTTTTAATTGGCAAACGGTTCGACGGCAACTCGTCGATTAGGGACACGTCCATGTCCCCATATAGGATGAGGGCCAAGGAGCGCGGAATCGGCGTCGCACTCATGACCAAGGTATGGCAATCCTCCCCCTTTTGGTGGAGGGCTTCCCTTTGCTTCACCCCGAAGCGGTGTTGTTCGTCGGTTATTACGAGGCCCAACTTATGGTACTCGCATTTCTCTTGAATCAAGGCGTGGGTTCCCACGATTACCTGAACCTCGCCGCTGGCAATCCTCTCATGGACGTTGCGCTTCTTCACGCTCGTCATGGAGCCGGTTAGCAACTCCACGCACGCGCCGTACGGACTTAGCATGCCGTCAAGCGTCTCCTTATGTTGCTGCGCCAAGACTTCCGTGGGCACCATAATCGCCCCTTGGCACCCGTTCTCCACCGCCATCAGCAGCGCCAACGCCGCAATCACGGTTTTGCCCGAGCCCACGTCGCCTTGGATGAGGCGGGTCGTCAGCTTCCCGCTCATCAGGTCGCCCTTTACTTCCTCCCACGTCCTTTTCTGCGCGTTCGTCAGCTCGTAGGGCAGGTCGCCCACCAGCGCCCCGCACAGCTTGTCCTCCTCAAACACAAAGGCCGGATACCTCGCCGTCCTCTGCTGCTTCAATCGGTCTAGGGCAAGGAGGAAGAGGAAGAACTCGTCAAAAGCCAAACGCTTCCTGGCCTCCAGCATCTCCTCTTGGCTTTTGGGAAAATGTATGGATTTTACGGCATTCTTATACCCCATGAACTGGTGCTTCCTGCGAAGGGCCACGGGCAGGTAGTCGGGCTCCCATTCCACGTCCCGAACCGCCTGTTCCACCGCCTTGGTGACCGCGTTGTTGGTCAACCCCTCCGTCAAGGCGTACACCGGCTGCATTACGTTAAGCTTCCTCTGAAACTCTTGTCTGGTCAGGATTTGGGGTTGCTCAATCAGCAGCATTCCAAACTTGAAGACCGCCTTGCCGCGAAATATGTAGGTTTCACCCATGCGCAGTTTGTTGACCAAGAAGGCCATGTTGAACCATTTCAGACAAATCATGCCCGTGCCGTCCTTAACTGCGCACGTTACAATCGTCAGCCCGCGAATCCGGCTCAGCTTCGGCCTCATGGACAACCTGCCCTCGACGGCGACGACCCGCCCTTCCCTCGCGTCTTGGATGGGGCTTATCGGCTCGTACGTCTCATAATTCCTTGGATAGTGGGCAATCAACCCTTCGACGTCCACAATCCCCAACTTGGCAAGGGCTTGTTCCGCCTTCTCCCCCACTCCCTTTATACTCCGTACGCCGTCGGTTGACTTCATCCCAATCCTCCCGTTCCTTAACGCCACCCACTCTCAAGTAGGTGCGTTTTGCGCGCGATGGTACACGGTAACCTTACTCCACAGATACAATGTAGTAATAAATGGGCTGGCCCCCGTAATGGACCTCCACGTCCACGTCGGGACGTTTCTCACCCAACGCTTCGGCAATGCGGTTGGCGTCCTCTTCCGTGGCTTCCTCGCCGTAGTATATACTGATTAATTCCGACTTGTCGTCTAAAAGTTGGCTGAGCAGTTCTTCCGCCACGTCGGCCGGACTTGTGCCAACGGACAGGATGGCCTTCCCGCCAATGCCCATGATGTCGCCCTGCTTAATCTCCTTGCCGTTCAGCATGGTGTCCCTGACGGCGTACGTGACCTGCCCGGACTTCACGCGCTTCATCTCCGTCAGCATCTTAGACGCGTTCTCCTCCACCGTTTGGTTGCCCATGTAGTTGATAATCGCCGTAATCCCTTGGGGAATCGTCTTGGACGGAACGACGACCACGTTCTTGTCCGTGGTCAAATCCCTCGCCTGCTCCGCGGTGAGGATGATGTTCGAGTTGTTCGGAAAGATGAACACCGTATCGGCGTTCACCCGCTCTATGGCGTTCAACACGTCCTCCGTACTCGGATTCATGGTCTGGCCGCCCTCAATCAGATAGTCCACGCCCAAATCCACAAAAATGTCCCCCAACCCCTTGCCTACGGACACGCTGATGAACCCCACGTCCTTACGGGGTTCCGTCGCCGCCTTGGCCGCCCGGTTGGACGACGCGTTGCCGCCTTGGCCATACTCCGCAGCCTTGATGACTTGCTGCGTATGCTCCTCCCTCATGTTGTCAATCTTCATGTTCGTCAGCGAGCCATACGTCAACGCCCTTTGAATGGCCAAACCAGGGTCGTTCGTATGTACGTGGACTTTCACCACGTCGTCATCGGACACGACCACGATGGAGTCACCGATGGACGCCAAGTATCGTTTGAAATCATCCTCTATATCGTCATTGTATTCCTTTTCCACATTGATGATGTACTCCGTACAATACCCAAAGAGTATGTCTGCCGTACTGATGCTGGACTTGTCGGTGGTTACCTCTCGCTTGGCTTCCGGCGCGAGCGGGATGGACACGACGAACTCCTTCCCCGTCAGCCCCGCGTGCATGCCCTCCAGAATGGTGACGAGCCCTTCCCCGCCCGAATCCACCACGCCGGCCTCCTTCAGCACCGGCAACAGCTCCGGCGTCCTCTCCAAAGACTTGCGCATATGGGCAATGAGCTTCTCAAAGAACTCCACCAGGTCCTTCGTCTCGTTCCTTAACTTGACGGTCTGCTCCGCCCCTTCCCTCGCCACGGTGAGAATCGTGCCCTCCTTGGGCTTCATGACGGCCTTGTACGCCGTTTCCGCACCCCTCTGCATCGACCGCGCCATGACCGACGTCGTAATCTCCTCGTAATTGCCGACTTCCTTCATGAAACCACGGAAGAACTGCGACAAAATGACGCCGGAATTGCCCCTCGCGCCGCGAAGGGAACCGCTGGATATCGCCTTGGCCAGCTCCGCCATCGTCGGCTCCTTCAGTGCGTTGACTTCCTTCGCCGCCGACAGGATGGTCATCGTCATATTGGTGCCCGTATCGCCGTCCGGCACGGGAAACACGTTTAAGTCGTTAATGTACTCCTTCTTGGCCTCAATCGCCCCGGCGGCGGTAAGGAATATTTTCTGAAACAATTTGGCGTCCATCGTTTGAATTACCAATTCATTTTCCTCCATCTGATTGAAAAATGTTAAAGACTTGAATTCGCAGGAATGCGAAGCCACCTACCTCTATAGCCGACACGGTCCGCACCTATTCCATTCGCCTTACGCCTTCCACGCTGACCGTAATCTTCTCCACTTCCATGCCCGTGAATTCTTCCACCTTATATTTTACGTCCTTAATCAAATTCCTCGCTATCGTCATAATCACATTCTCGTAGACGACGATGATGTGGAGGTTGATTTGAAGCCTTCTGTCCCGAACCAACACCTTCACCCCGTGGGCCACGTTGTCCCTCTTAAGTAATTTGGCGAATCCGTCCTTCATGTTGGTGGACGCCATCCCCACGACCCCCGCGCAACCTACGGCCGCCGAACCCGCGTACTTGGCTATCACCTCTTCGTCTACTAGGATTTCACCCATGTCCGTACTTATTCGTCCACTCATAGTAATCCCTCCTATCTTCGCGTTGACGTTGACGCCTATATAAAAAGTATACCCGTTTTGGGCAAAAAATGAAACCTTAAAATGAAATAATTGCAAATTCCCCCGTTGCCGCACATATAATGATACCAGGGTCAAAAGGTCATGTGTTTCATGCTTGCATGAAAACACATGACTTTGGGACCCGCAAAAACATGAGAAAGTAGCCCGATAGGGCGA
>QMCE01002967.1_pt1 | contig 18140 bp, 12 predicted proteins | sample 1821851 | NCBI WGS metagenome assembly QMCE01 (sample SAMN09453174, study PRJNA476694) | Termite gut metagenome, whole genome shotgun sequencing project. | isolation source: worker | host: Odontotermes sp. | place: South Africa:Pretoria | collected 2016-01-28
TACGAAATATGCGAAAAGCGCGGCATATTATGCGGCACGGATATTGTTTTTGAATATTTGCGGACGTTCGAGGAAAAACGCGGCGGGCAGATGAAGTTGTTTTGATTTTTGGAGGGAATGGGGAGTGGGGAGTGGGGATTTTGTTGTACGCGATCTGATCGTGAAAGTAACACGTTTAACCAGTGAGATTCCGGGTCAAGCCCGGAATGACAGAATACGCTCAGACAGCGAACAAAAATCTTAATTCCCCAGTCCCCAGTCCCTATTCCCTATACGGGGATAGCGCAAGACCGCGACAGCGGGCTGGAGCGTAAGGGGGGACACGATGATTGTTTCTGTGTGCCGATGAAGGCGCGGAAATTGTCCCCCCTTTTTGGCACTAACAACAGATGTGTGGAGTTTTGCCGTGTGGCAAAACTCCGGAGCTCTTCGCTGGAGGCGAAGAGCCAGTTTCTTGAAAGACATTCGATAAATTCAGTATACTTGAAATTACACAAGGAGCGGCAATGAAGGCTGTTGAGTTGGCGAAAGCTTATGATCCCAAAAGTTTTGAAGATAGAATTTATGCGTTGTGGAAAGAGCGGGGCGCGTTTAAGCCGGAAAGTTCGGGTGACGCGGGCGGGCAGCCTTTTGTTGTGGTGATTCCTCCGCCGAATGTTACTGGGGTGCTTCATCTGGGGCACGGGCTTAATAATTCTTTGCAGGATATTATTGTTCGTTTTCATCGTATGCGGGGTGTGCCTGCGTTGTGGATTCCTGGTACGGATCACGCGGGAATTGCTACGCAGAATGTGGTGGAGCGCAGGCTTAAGGAGCAGGGGAAAAGCCGCCGTGATTTGGGGCGCGAAAAATTTATTGAAGAAACATGGAAAGTCAAGCATGAACACCACGCGATAATTTCCCGGCAGCTTGCCCGTATTGGGGCTAGTGTTGATTGGGACAGGGAACGTTTTACGATGGACGAAGGGCTGTCTCGCGCAGTGCGGGAAGTTTTCGTTACTTTGTATGAACGGGATTTGATGTACAAGGGAAATTATTTGGTGAACTGGTGCTGTTCTTGCGGGACGGCGCTTGCTGATGACGAGGTGGATCACGAGGATGTTTCGAGCAAAATGTATCACCTGCGTTATTATTTTTCTGAGGATGCGGGGGAGGGCGGTTTTGTGGAAATTGCGACAACCCGCCCGGAGACTTTGCTCGGCGACACTGCCGTTGCTGTTCACCCTGAAGACGAACGTTATGCGGCGTTGAAAGGCAAGAAGCTTCGTCTGCCTCTTACTGACCGCGATATTCCGGTGGTGTTTGACACATATGTTGACCGTGAATTCGGAACGGGGGCTGTCAAGATAACTCCGGCGCACGATCCGAATGACTGGGAGGTTGCCAAACGGCACGATCTTCCGGTGATAAATATTCTCAATCCTGATGGAACTCTGAACGATGAAGTCCCGGAAAAATACCGGGGTATGAAAGCGGTGAAAGCGCGGGCGGCCGTTCTGGAGGATTTGCAAGCGGGCGGCTGGTATATCAAAGAGGAAAATATTACTCACGCGGTGGGGCATTGTTACCGTTGCCATACTGTCATAGAGCCGTTTCTTTCCGAACAATGGTTTGTTAGAATGAAGCCGCTTGCGGAAAAAGCGCTTAACAGCTGGCGGCAGGGAGAAATTGTTTTTTATCCGAAGAAATGGGAAAACACGTATCAGCATTGGATGGAAAATATCCGTGACTGGTGCGTGAGCCGCCAGCTCTGGTGGGGACATCGTATTCCCGCGTGGGACTGCGCGGACTGCGGCAAAACTTCGGTTTCGCGTGATGATCTTTCTGTGTGTCCGCATTGTGGTTCGCGTAACATTGAGCAGGACCCGGATGTACTTGATACGTGGTTCTCTTCGTGGCTGTGGCCGTTCAGCACGCTGGGGTGGCCGGACGCGCAAGGAGGAGATTCTGACTTTGGCAAATATTATCCGACTACGGCGCTTATCACTGCTTACGATATTATTTTCTTCTGGGTTGCGCGTATGATTATGGCCGGGCTTGAGTTTACCGGAAAAGCGCCGTTCCGCGACATTTACATTCACGGGCTGGTGCGGGATAAGCAGGGGCGCAAGATGAGTAAGAGTCTTGGCAACGGCCTTGACCCGCTGGAGCTCGTGGACGAATTCGGCGCGGACGCTCTCAAGTTTACGCTGGCTTTTATGTGCGCTCAGGGACAGGATATTCTCGTTGACAAAGAATCGTTCAAGATGGGCTCTAAATTCGCAAACAAAGTGTGGAACGCGAGCCGCTATATTTTGATGAATCTGGAAGGCAGGAATTTGGTTGAAAACCCGTCCCTGCTTCCGGCGGACAGGTGGATTTATTCGCGGCTGAACAGCGCGGCGCGTTCTATGGAAGCGGCGTTTTTGTCGTACCGCTACAATGACGCGAGTCAGACGGCTTACGAATATTTCTGGAACGATTTCTGCGACTGGTATGTGGAGGCGACAAAACTTTCTCTCAAAGACGACAACGCGCCGGACGAGGCTGAAAAAGATCGCGCCGCCACGGTGCTGCTTGATGTCCTTGCCGAATCGCTGCGTCTTTTGCATCCGCTTCTGCCTTTTGTCACCGAGGAAATTTACGGCAAACTGCCTAATGTGCCGGACGGCGAGCTGCTCATCACTGCGCGTTATCCGCAATTTGACGAAGCGCGGGACAATCAGCCGGAAGAAAAGAAATTTGCTTTATTACAAGAGCTGGTGCGTATGGTGCGGACTCTTCGCAGCGAATGTACGGTCACGGCGGATAAAAAACTCAAAGTCCGTGTCCGCGCAGAAGGCGAACAGGAACAGACCCTCAGGCAAAATGAAAGCCTTGTCAAACTTTTGGCGGGCATTGGCGAGCTGGAAATCGACACCGCGCAGATCGCCCGCCCGGCGGGTTCAATCGGGCTTGCCGGTTCTGGGTTTGAGGTTTTTATTTTTATTGCCGAAGCGGTGGACATAGCCGCTTTGAAACAGAAATTCAACAAAGAGCTGGAGCGGGATATTAAATTTATTCAGGGGCTTGACGCAAAACTGCAAAACGGGCAGTTTATCAAAAACGCGCCGCCTGAGCTGGTTGCCGGTGAGCGGATAAAACTGGAAGAAGCCCGCAAGCGGACGGGCAAGCTTGAATCGTATTTGCGCGATCTGTAAAACGGAGAACCCATGACTAACGAGGAAATGCTGCGCCTAAAAGGTATTCATCTTGCTCCGTATATACAGCTTGCCACCGCGCTTATCGGCAAAACGCGGGAAGGGGGCGGCAATATGTTCCGGCATCAGATCGACACTATGGCGATTCTCATTGACTACGGATATATGGATTCGACGCTGTTGAAAGCGTCGATAGTGCACGATGTTATCGAGGATATTCCCGATTTTAATCACAACCTGCTTTTTTCGATAGATTTTGAAGGTCACGCTGTGTACGATTTGGTGATGGAAGTTACCCGCCTGCCGGGAGAGACAAAGCCCACATTTCTCACCCGCGTTTACGAGTCAGGATCGCATAAAGCGAAAGTCCTGAAAGTCGCGGACAGAATTTCCAACATGATTACTCTGGGCTTTGTGAACAATATGGAATTTGTCAGCCGTTACACCGGCGAGACTGAGCAGTACATTTTTCCAATCGCGGAACAGGTTGATAAATCAATGCTGAGGGAATTAAAATCACTGGTGGATTCAAGGCGAAAATATCTGGCAAATATCGCGGGGAAGTAAAATGAAAAAAGTTAAAAAGGCGGGAATTGTTTTTTTTGCGCTGGCGTTGGCCGCATGTTCACGCGGCGCGGCCGGAAGCGGTGACACCGGCGCAAAGGATTCGTCGATGGAAAAAATTACCGTAACAAACGGCGCTGTTCCGGTTTACCGGTTCATCGTTCCAGAAGAAGACATGTTCGGCAATTATACCCGGCTTCGCGCGGAGTTTCTGGTTGACGCGGAAAATTACCGCAAGCAGGCGCGGCTGCGGGCATACGGGCATTATCCCTTTGAACATTTTTCCGATTCGGGCGGCATTGTCTTTCTTGATTTCGGCGGCGGTGACACCGACAAAAACGGCCCGTTCCTTGTCAGCAATGTTATCGGCTCGGATATTGACATCGGCACGGTTTCAAACGAGGCGGGCGCGAATGTCTGGTTTACGGTGGAATTTCCCCTCTACGAAAAACGGCATCAGAATTACAACCCGGCAAATTTTCCCGCAAGTGACGCCGCCGGAGAATTTTATTTTGGCTTGGGACTGGGAACGGGAGACGCGAACGCCGAGTTGACTTATTACGTCAGGGAAGTCGCGCTGCTCAACGATGACGGAAGCAAAAAAATCATCGCGGCGGGAAGCGGCTTTGAGAATCCCGCTTTTGCCGGTTATGCCGCGGGAATCCCCGCGCTTCGCCGCGCTCCGGCGGACACGGTTGACACAACTGCCGCCGTGAAAGAAGATTCCGGGCCGGCGACTATCGAGGTTGATACCAGCGTAAAACATCAGCGCGTAACGGGTTTCGGCGGCATGTCGAACGCCTGGAGTTCTCCGGTCATAACCGAAGATGACATCACGACAATGTACGGCGAAAACGGCCTCGGCTATAATATTTTCAGAATTATAATTTACCATGAGCCTGAAAAATGGAGCGAGCTTGTGCCGGTCGCCAAAAAAGCGCAAGACTACGGAGCGTTGATTCTCGCAAGCCCGTGGACACCGCCCGCCGAATTAAAAAGCAATAATTCCTATATTGGCGGCCATCTGTTGCCGGAAAATTACGCGAAATACGCCGAACATCTTGCCGCTTTCGTTCGCTACATGGCGGATAACGGCGTTACAATCGACGTGATTTCCCTGCAAAACGAGCCTGACATTCAGGTCAGTTACGACAGCTGTGACTGGACACCGGAGCAGATGCTGGATTTTGTCAAAAATTACGGGCGGGCAATCGGCGATGTCAAAATCATCCCCGGCGAAAGTTTTCAGTTCCGGCGCGTGTTTACCGATCCCCTGCTGAACGATCCCGCCGCGCTTGAAAATTTTGACATCATCGGCGGTCATATTTACGGCGGCGGCCTTGCGGCATATTCCGAAGCGCAGTCGAAGGGAAAAGATGTCTGGATGACCGAACATCTGTTCAACACGCACGGCAATTATCCGTATGATTTAACATGGAGAGCGGCAATGACTGTCGCCGCCGAAATTCACGGCTGTATGCAGGCGGATTTTAACGCATATCTCTGGTGGTATCTCAAACGTTTTTACAGCATGATCGGTGACGGCGAAAACGGCTCCGGCGAGGGCGAAGTTCTGCGGCGCGGCTATGTAATGTCGCACTACGCGAAATACGCAAGCGGCAAACAGCGTGTCGAAGCCCGCGTTACCGGCAACAAAAACATTCTCGTTTCAGCCTATGAATCGAATACCGATATAAGCCTGGTGATAATCAACACAGGCAGCGCGTCCGCCAAAACCAGCATAAAACTTCCCGCCCGTGTCAGCGCAGTCAGCGGCATAGAATCAACCGAAAACGCCAATGTGCAAAACAAAAATGTTCGCTTAAGTCTTGGAAAGAAAACGGCCTCCCTCACGCTTGAGCCCTACAGCATCGTTTCGGTAAAACTAGAAAAGTAACGGGCGCAATGACGGCGTGTTTGAAATTTACGCGCCGCCATTGTTCGCGGTTTTCTCAATGATAATGAAAGGGGGGACACTTTCCATACATTTCCCGGCACACCGAAACATTTATCGTGTCCCCCCTTACGCTCCAGCCGCTTCGCATCTTGCGCTATCCCCTTGTTTGGGGAATAGGGACTTGGGATCGGGGAATTATGATTTTTGTTTGCTAACCGCACTCCCTATTCCCCATCCAGATAATATTCCCTGAACAGATCGCTCAATTCGTTCCATGTGCCTGAGTACATCGAGACTGCGGGCTGTTGGCTGCGGCGCTTTTTACGGCGGCCAGTGATCAGGTGGAAAAAACGCATACCGGCGTTGTACGCGCCGAGGCCGTCGGTGTCCTCCCTGTCCCCGATCACCAGAACTTCTTCCGGCTGCGCTCCCATATCCCCGGCGATTTCCCGGAAAGGACGGGGAGCCGGTTTCTGCGCTCCGAATGATTCCGGGCTGTACAGACGAACACCCCGACCAGGATTTACATCGAGCGCCCGCAGACGTTCGCGCAGGCAAGGATAATCCGAATAAACGGCGACAGCGGGAAAATCCGCCGGAAGTTTCCGGGCAGTGCCGTCTTGAGAAACGGCAGCCGACTCGCCCAGACCTTCAAGAAATTCCTTAACGCCGGGCATGGGCTGGTAATGCTTTTCCAGAACACGGCACATACGGGGCATATAACGCCTGAAATACCAGTCCCGAATCCGCTCAGGCGAACGAAGACAGGCTTTTCCCAGCGCGGCGAAAAAGGCATCGTAATATGCGTCAGGCGAAGCGAAATCGCGGCCTTCAAAACTTTTCCGCGCGCGCCGTTCCCGCCAGATACGAAACACATCAGGCGGAAAAGCCGCTATCAGATGAAACGGAAGACGGGCATTGTCAAACAAAGTGCCGTCAAAATCAAAAATAATGCCCCGGATATTACCCAGCAGCGCCCGCGAAGAAATCCGCTCCGCAGGCGCTTCACGCATACCGCTTTTTTCAGGCATATTTTTCCCGTCCCGTCACTGACGCGGCTTCCCTCATTTAACCAGCTCTTTGAACATCGCGTGACGCTTTTCGTCCTGCATCAGCAAGTTCACCTTAAACTGCCCGTCACGGTATCCCTTGTCGATACAAGCCGCCTTGAAACGCTCAAACGACTCAGGCCCCAAAAGGGCAGTCTCCGGCGCTTTAAGCCGGTTCGAGCCGCGCTTCTCTTTGTATTCGGGATTGTACTCCTGCAAAAATGTGTCCAGATGCGCCGTGAACGCCTCCGCCTCAGAAACAGAAATACTCTGATCGGCAAACTCGTAATAAAATTTGTAACGCGACTGCTGCGGATCGGCAAAACCCACAAAAAACGGAGCAATCTTGCCGGTCTTTTTTTCGGTTTCATGCACAGCTTCGATAAACTGCCGTTCGTGGAGTTTTTCTCCGGTCAGACTGATTGTCCCGTTGACTTTTTGCACAAACTTGAGAGTCGGGAAATCATTGTAAAATCCGGTAATTTCCAGCAAATCGTTCATGTTGTAGCGGTACAGTCCTGCCGAAGTTGTTACCAGCATACAGTAACGCTGGCCTTCTTTTACTTCATAAAGCTGATAGATTTTCGGGTTTGGATTATCCAGATCGGATTCGTGGATAAACTCAAAATAAGTCATGTGACCGAACACAGTCGTGTCGGGAGTGTTACTCTTGAGCACTATGCCGGCTTTGGATTCTGTTGAAACATAACTGAATTCGTGGAATACGCAGTCGGGCGGAAAAGCGTCCCGGATTTTTTCGTAGTAAACCCGCGTGTTGCCGCAGAACCAAACATTGGCTATCTGCATGTTGGGCCAATAATGCTTCGGCAGCACTGTTCCGTACCGCTCCTTGAGTTTCCGCAGTTCAGCGGCACGTTCAGGATTCGGCTTGGTATACGCGATCATTGCCGCCCGAATATTATCGGGTATGTTAAATTTCGCGCTGACCGTTCCGTGTTCGATGTCATCGCAGTAATCATCGAAAAATTCATTGACATTGGTCTGCATTTCAACAAGCGTACTGGGATTGGCGGTCAGTACCAGCGTCGCGTCCCGTTCTATTCCCATACGCATTATCGCGTAATATCTGGCTTTGTAATCGGCAATATGAAACACGTCCGCCGGAGACGGATAAATCGACTTCATAAAATTGGGAATATCACGCTGCATAACACCGGAAATAGAACCATACACCGTGCCGTCCGGAGCGGCCCCTTCAATCGCCTTACCCACAATAGAAACACAATGTCCGTAAAACACCTTCGGCTTATTCATAACCAGCGAATAGAACCACAGCCGGTTCATTTTTTTGTACACTTCCTGATAATACTGCTCGGTAACGGGAATCCACTTGGGTTCTTTTGTTGTTCCGCTTGTTGTGGCGTACATCTTCGGCTTGCCCGGAAACAAAATATCCGCCTCGCCGTTTTTGTGCCGCTCAATATATGGACGCAAGTCCTCGTAATCGTTAATTTTTACATTCTGTTGATACAGGTCAAAAAGCTCCTCCGGCGTTTTCGCTTTCAGAATCTCCTCAAAGTGATGTTCTTTTCCGAAAACCGTGTCTTTCGCGTTGTCCAGCATACGCCGCAAAACATCACTCTGCGCTTTTTTTCCGTTTTTGGAAGCTTTCCGCAGTTCACGCAATCCCTTTTTGCCCGCGATAGTCAACGCCAGCCGGATAAGCCACCACCCTTTAACTCTCGTTTCCTTCATCTAAACCTCCTAAATTCAGAATACCGTTATTATGATAAATCACCCGCATATTGTCCACACCACGCCGCCAGAGTACGGAAATAAATTATCAGTTAGCCCGTGAGGCGCGCGAGGGATAGAAGTGGAAATCCCGCAGACTTTGCGTGAGCAAAGTCGAGGAATTGGAGCGGATAGCCCGGTTTTGCCGCTTGGTCAAGCGGCAAAATGCGCCCAAAATATTACAGAAATTAGTTTTTTGAAAATTGATTTCCCTGGTTATTTGGCGGGAAAGATTAATAAACTAGTAAATTTTCGTTAAAAATATAAATTGCAGATATACGTAGACATACAGATAATGTATGATGTATTATCTGCTTATGATTGAGGGGTCATAAAAGAGGGCAAATGACGACTTGGGAATGGATTGCTGGGGGAATCCCTGAACTCCTGTATAGATGTTTATTTACACTGCTTAACCTTCTTCCGTATTTGATCGGGGGCATATTCCTCGGCGAGCTCTTGAAATTGACTTCATGGACAAAACTGATTTACAAATGGGTGTCAAAATCGCCGTTTATTGCGGTGGTGGCGGCTTCTGTAATAGGAATCATCTCGCCGCTTTGTACTTATGGAACAATACCGGTGGTCATAGAATTGTACAAAAGCGGGGTATATATCGCGCCGCTCCTTTCGTTCTTGCCGTTTTTATATTCAGTTTTGTGGTGGGAATGTTGTGTTATCTGGTTCCGCAAAAATTTATCGTGCGGAAAGATGTTCAATTATACGAAGACGGCGGCGCAAACATAGCAAACCGGGGAAAAAAGCTGTTTATCGTCAAGCAGTATATTATAAGCTGCCTGAAAAGCCTCAAGCATATAGGGATTTACTTGCTTGTCGGTATCTTATTGGGCGGAATTATAGAAGTTTATGTCCCCAACCACCTTATCTCCGCCGCTTTCCGGGCAGGCCGGGTACAATCCATTCTTGCCGGCGCATTGTTGGGTATACCTTTGTCCGCTTGCGGCGGCAGCGCGATACCGATTGTCAGCGGTATGGTTGACAACGGTATGGGAAAAGGCACGGCGCTTGCCTTTTTTATCGTCGGGCCTGCTACTCGCCCAGCCCCGCTTGTCGCTATGGGCACACTGTTTACCCCTTTATTTTTGATAGCATACTGCCTGTTTCTCATTCTTTCAGCGGTATTGATGGGACTGGTATACGTATAAAATTCAGAACAGCTTAAGTTCTAAGGAGAAGATATGATGAAAAAGATTTTACTGTTACTGGTGATTGCCGCCGCGTGTTTTATAGCTTGCGAAGAGCCGAATAATCCGGCTGAGGAAATCTACACCATCAGTTTTGACGCAAATGGCGGGACTGGCGGGCCGGAGGATGTGACTGTGGCATACGGTAAAGCTATGCCGGAGCTTGTGGCGGAAGATGTTCCGGCGCGGGAGGAATACGCTTTTACCGGATATTTTGACGCGGAATCAGAGGGAACTCAGTATTACGACAGCGAATTAACCGCCGCGCAGCCGGTTTGGGACAAAAAAGAAGATTCCGTGTTGTACGCCCAATGGTCACCGTTGTTCACGATGATCAACTTTGACGCAAATGAAGGGACGGGATCGATGCCGTCTCAGAAAATTCCAGAAAATACTGTTGCCGCTTTGACTGCCAACGAATTTACCCGGATAGACTATGCGTTTTCGGGCTGGGCGGAAACAGCAGGCGGAGAGGTAACATATACCGATGAGGCGGACTATCAGGCGGATGCGGGGGCGGCTTCCGTTACCCTGTACGCGGTCTGGGTATCAACCACGACACCCTTCACCGTCAGTTTTAATCGCAATGGCGGTGACGGAACACAGATCGGACAGGTAAATGCGGTCTACGGTCAGCCCATGCCCGCGCTTCCCGCTCATACTCTGACCAATGAAAATTATTCCAGTGACGGATATGTCAAGTATTATTTTGACGGGTACGGGGACGCGGAAACTGGCGGCACAAAGTATTATAACGCCGATTTGAGTTCCGCGAAGAATTGGGATAAGACAGAAAATACCGAATTATTCGCCCGGTGGCTGACTGTAGCGGAAAAATACAATATAACTCTGGGAACAGATGATATTACTGCTTATTTTGCGGAAACCGCTCCGGTAATAGATGGAAGTGGCAATGACGCGATATGGGCTAAAGCCAAATGGCAGCCGATTAATTATTTCTGGATGTTTGCCACTGCAACCCCGGAAGATTTTACCGGACGGTTTAAGATAGTATGGACGGCGGACAGGCTGTATATCTTAACTGAAATTACAGATGACATAATAAGCACAACCAGACTCAGTACCCCATATACAAATCCTGAAAACGATGACTGTCTGGAATTCTTTATCGACGAGAACGCTTCAGGTGGTACTCGTACTTCTGACGGGGGAAATAATTTCTTTACCTACCACATGAGTTTTGGCGGTGTTAATGTAGCGGATTACCTTGTGGGAGGCAGAAATAATACAAGCACAGACGATCCAACACTCCGTGTTCAGAACAATTACATATTACGGAATTCTCATCTCAATTACAAAATTGATAAAAATGACGCAACCCATATGTATATTTGGGAAACTGAGATGAAAGTCTACGACAGTACATACCCGCTGAACTCTACTCCCGACACAACGCCAGTAATATTAATTGACGGCAAAAAAATCGGATTCGCTGCCGCCTACTGCGACGCGGATTCAAGAAACACGCGGGAGCATTTTTATGGCAGCATGTTTGTCACCGGAAATACTGATCAGGAGAGAAATCAAGCGTATCAAAACTCAACTCAATACGCGAAATTGTATTTGGTGAAATAGTCCATTTTAGGCACAAAAACACTGGAAATTATAGTACAGCGTAAAAATATACAGGAGAAAGTTTTATGAAGAAACAATGGCTGCTTCTATTGGTACTTGTTATCGCGGCAGGATTTACAACCTGTGAAGACCCGAACAGTCCCGCAAAGGAGATTACCTACACCATCAGTTTTGACGCAAATGGCGGGACTGGCGGGCCGGCGAACAAAACTGTGGCGTACGGTAAGGCACTGCCAACGCTTAACCCGGCGGATAAACCGGAAAACGAAGGGTTTTATTTTACCGGATACTTTGATGAGGAAGTGGAAACAGAAGAAACCCTGCAGTATTACAACAGCGAATTAGCTGCCGCGCAGCCGAAATGGGACAGACAGAATGATGCCACGCTGTATGCCCAATGGTCATCAATCCCGGTTTATACCATAAGTTTCAACGCCAATGGAGGAACGGGATCCATGCAGGCCTTGCAAGTCCCGGAAAATACCGCCGTTGATTTGCCTGCAAACACATTTACCCGCACAGGCTACACTTTTGCGGGTTGGGCGGAAACAGCTGCCGGAGAAGCAGAATATGACGATGAAGACAACTATGAAATGGGAACAGCAGCGGCCACTCTGTATGCGTTTTGGACAGCAAAAACCTATACGATTAATTTTAACACTAACGGCGGCACTGGAGGGCAGTCTGCTCCGGTTACGGCAACCTTTGGCCAGCCCATGCCTACGATTAGTGGTACTCCGGCAAAAGACGGATCGGTATTTACCGGATACTGGGATGCGGCAAGCAACGGCACACAGTATTATTACGAGGACTTGAGTTCCGCGAAGAACTGGGACAAAGACGAAAGTTCTCCGGTTACATTATATGCCCAGTTTGAAGTGCCGGTAACCCCGGCAATAGTTTCGCTGGTACAGTCTGAAACGGTGGCACAGGCGGACGACTTTACTTATCTGGAAATATTGGCATTGACCCGCGAAGCAATCACTTTGGCCGGCGGACTTGACGGCATTGTAGAATCCGGTGATATCGTCGTGCTCAAGCCAAATATAGTATGTGCTTTCTATAACTGGGGAAGCGGTGGAAGCGGTGTTCCCATGTTAGTAAACGGCGTAGGTACTGACTGGCGGGTGATACAAGCTGTTGCCACAATTGTACGGGAAATTGTCGGTCCGTATGATTCAGGAACTGGCAAAGGTAAAATCATGCTGATTGAAGGTCCCGCTACCGGAAATTCAGCAACAAATCATTTTAACGTTATGGGGTGGACAACAGCAAATCTTACAGAGGTAGACGAGATTATCGGCCTTGAATCTGAAGGCACATATAAAGCCGGGGGATCAGGCACAGATGATGATTATAATAAATTAATCACACTGAATGATTATGTTTATACAACTCCTGGAACAGGTAGTTGGCAGGGTGCTTCTCCTTATAGTACATATTATAAAGGTGATGGCAAGTATTATGTAAACAAAAAAATGTATAATGCGGATGCGCTTATCAGTATCCCGGTGGTAAAAAGTCACTCGAACGCGGTTGTCACAGGCGGCATTAAAAACATATCAATAGGAGCCGCTCCGACATCCATTTATGGAATTAGCAGTACCGTTTTGGGGCGTAACGGAATGGTAAACCACGCTTCGAATAATTTACATGCCTGGATTGCGGACTATTTCGCCTGTATCCCCGCAGATTTTGTGGTAATGGACGGATTGCAGGGACTGCAAAATGGCCCGGGCGCGGGAGCGAATCTTAATGCATTAAGAAGTAACCAGAAAAATTTACGCTCTATGCTCGCGTCAAGAGATCCCCTTGCCATAGACATTGTTGAAACCAACATGATCGGCTGGGATTACACATCAGTGCCCTATTTAACATACTTAACCGAGCGAGGACAGGTTGGCCCGAAAACAAACGGACGGACAATACCCCTGCGCGGAAATCCCAAAGACATTGTCGTAGTGGGAAACAGAAAAGTTGACGATGTAAGAGGAACTTATAGCGGAAATATGGGGGCGGGAAATGTCGGCGATAGAATCTCAGCCGAGAATCAGGCCAAGCCTACAGTAACAATTAACTCCGCCGCGTTCTCTGGTCAAAACTTGAACATGTCTCTCGCTCTTTCAAACGGTGCGAACAATAAAGTTGTTAAGATTGACATCTACATTGATGGAAAATACACCGCAAGTTCCAACAGCAATATGGCCAATGTTTCTCTTGACACCACAGGCCTTGCCGCCGGATCACACAATGTAGAGGTACGGGCGTATACAAAATATATGTACAGCGAGACAGCGACAAGAACAGTAACAAAGCAATAAAAAACAGCAAAAAGCAAACAAAAGGGCTGTCCGGGAATCACACCTGAACAGCCCTTTTTCATTTCTTTGAAGAGAATAAATCCACATCAGATCATCGCGCAGGGCGGCAGTCTACGGATTGTTGTCCTGCAATTCGGTGAGTTCCCGCAGCCCCCGGAGTTTGAATGTCGCTTTTTCCTGAATTTGACGGACACGCTCGCGGGTTATTCCAAGCTGTTTGCCAGTTTCTTCCAGAGTCAAAGGGCCCACGCCGGACAGCCCAAAACGCATCTGAATAATTTTCATCTCCCGTTCGGACAAACGGGACAAAATATTCCCCATCGTGTCTTGAAGCGTCATAGAAAAAACTTTCTCGAAAGGCTCGGTAAGCGACTCGTCCTTGATAAGATCGGCAAGGCGGGTCAGGTTTCCGTCATCGACAATAGTATCAAGACTGGTAGTTTCCTGAGACAGTTTGATTATTTCCTTGATTTTGGGCACGGGAATTCCCAGATAATCGGATAATTCCCGGTCACTGGGATCGCGTCCCAAGTCTTGCGTGAGCTGTTTGGCGACAAAGTAACATTTTTTGATGGTGTTAAGCATGTGTATCGGGATTCGGATAACACGGCCTTTATCGGCGATACTTTTGATGATGGCCTGCCTGATCCACCATGTGCCGTAAGTGGAAAACCGGCAGCCCCTGGTATAATCAAAGCGTTCCACCGCCTCGATAAGGCCGATATTTCCCTCGTCGATAAGGTCTAAAAGGGTCAGTCCCCGGTGCTGATAGTTTTTTGCGATGGAAACTACCAGACGCAGGTTTGAGTTGATCATTCTGTTTTTCTGCATCAACAGAGACCGTTCTAGTATACTTTTTTCGTTTTTAAGATACGCTTCATCCACGGAATCCCCTGAATCCGCCTCAAGAGCTTTGATCTGTTCCCGCAGTACGACTATCTTCTGCCCGATTTCCCGCTCTTCATGTATCGTAAGCAGTGGAAATTTGGAAATTTGCTTGAAATACAAGGTTAAAGGGTCTGATTCTTTAACCGGTTTTGCTTTTTTGGGACTTTTCACAACGGCCGGAGTTCTGGGTTTTCTTTTGCTCTTTTCCCTTTCAACTCCTGATCCTGACTGTGGAGTTTCTTTCGATTTTATTGAACCTGACATAAACCACCTCCATGTGGCAAATTTTTACCTGATTTTGTAATAATTGAACCGCTTTGAAAAACCTGCCGGTTCCGAAACAGGATTATTCGTTTCACGCTCTGGGGGCTTTTGCAGGGTCTATCGGTGTGTTGCTGCGGTACACCATGAAAAAAAGCTGCGGTTTTCCCGAAACCGCGTCCATTCCCAGTTTCCCCAGTTCCATTCCCGGACCAATTCTATCACCTTCTTTTACCGATAAGCTTTCACAACCGCCGTAAACATATAAATAGCCTCCCGTTACCTCGACAATAGCTACCCTGCCAAAACCCCGGTACGGCCCGGCGGAAATTACCGTTCCCTGAATCAGACTCTTAACCGATTCCGCCCGCTCTCCTGTAAGCGCAACACCGTAAAGCTTGCCCGTCATGTAGGCAATTTCTTTCGGCGTTACCGGCCAGCGCAGAGAAGCGTCAACCGCCCGCGCCGGATTTTGCTCTTCCGCCGGCGGCTGTTCCGCCGCTGTCCGCGTTCCGCCTGGCGTTTCTCCGCTAGAAGCCGCCGCGCCCGGCACTTTGATTCTCTGCCCGGTTTTAATTTGGCTAAAATCCGGGGGAAAACCGTTCAAGTCCCGCAGCGTCTGCACGGATATGCCGTAAGTCCGGGCTATACCAAACAAGGTGTCGTTTCTTTCCACCCGGTATTCGACAGTCCCGCTCTGATTTCGCGCAGCCTGATTTCCCGTGCCGCCTGACTGCCCGCCGGAAGTTTCAGCCGGACTTCTCGCCACGCCGCTTGCGGGAATCCGCAAAGTTTTACCCACGGGCAGTTTAGAAGGGTCGGTAATGCCGTTCTGCCGCATCAGTTCTTCAGGACTGACCCGGTAAGAACGGGAAATGGAGTACACCGTTTCGCCCCTCGCCACTACATGCGTCGTATCCTGCGCGGCAACGCTCGAAAGCGCCGCAAACAAAAAAACAGCCGTCGGCAAAAAAAGGGAGAAAATACCGTATCGATGGCTCATTGCCTTCCAAGTATCGGCATTTTTCACCTTTAGCATTACCTTTATACCGTAATTTTGTTCAAAACACAAGCTATTTATTCAATTTTTAACGAAAAGTTGAAAAATACTACAGAAACAAGTATAATGCGGCGAGAGAATCGTTATGGCGTTTGAAATAGAACTCAAAGCGCGGGTTGATGATCCCGCCAAAACAAGAAATATCCTGTCAAAGCGGGGAAAATACTGCTACACATGCGAAAAAGACGATGCATACTGGGTTTTTCCCGGCAGAGAAACGCCCCGATTGCGGCTTCGGCGGGAAAATAAAACCAATGCCGAAGGACATTCCGTCAGCGCGGCGCTCATAACCTGCAAAATCAGGGAAACACGCGGCGGAATTGAAATAAACGATGAACAAGAATTGACCATCTCAGACGCGCCGGCCTTTGAAAAAATACTCACACAACTCGGATTACAACCGCTCGTTAGAAAAGAAAAACGAGGCGAAGCGTGGCAGTTTCACGTAACAAATGGCCAGCCATCCGTTCTCGCAGAGCTGTTAGAAGTGAAAAATCTCGGCTGGTTTATCGAGCTGGAAATCTTGAGCCCGGTACACGATGACCAAACCATTTCCGCCCACAGAAAAACGCTGCTCGATCTGCTCGCCACCCTGGACATTCCACAGGAAAAAATAGAACCGCGCCCCTACACAGAAATGCTGAAACATCTCTCCATGAAATAACTTCGCCGCTCTGTAATATTTTTGGCGCATTTTGCCGCTTGAAGCAAGCGGCAAAACCGGGCTATCCGCTCCAATTCCTCGACTTTGCCCACGCAAAGTCTGCGGGATTTCCACTTCTATCCCTTGCGCTCCTCACGGGCTAATCGCAAATTGATTTCCCAGCCGCCCAAAGGGTCAGGTTATCCGGCATAGAGCCGGACAGCCTTTAACTAAATGCCTGCTCCATGTCCCCGATAATATCGTCGATATGCTCTGTTCCGATTGACAGGCGGATAGTGTTTGGTTTGATACCGGAATCCAGCAACTCTTCCGCCGTCATCTGCGAATGAGTAGTAGACGCCGGGTGAATGACCAGTGATTTAACATCGGCCACGTTTGCCAGCAGCGAGAACAATTCCAAGCGATCAATAAATGATTTTGCTTCTTTTGCGCCGCCCTTGATCTCGAACGTAAAAATAGACCCCGCGCCGTTGGGAAAATACTTTTTATAAACGGCGTTGTCATGGCGGCCTGCCAGCGACGGGTGATTTACTTTTTCCACCTTCGGATGCGCCGCCAAATATTCCACAACTTTCAGCGCGTTATACACATGCCGTTCTACGCGAAGGGACAGCGTTTCAAGACCCTGTAAAAACAGAAATGAATGGAAAGGCGACAGCACCGCGCCGGTATCGCGCATCAGTGTTGTGCGGATTTTGACGATATAAGCCAGATTTCCAGCGGCTTCGGAAAATACCGCGCCGTGATAACTTGGGTTTGGCTTGGACAGTCCGGGGAATTTGTCGTTTTGCGTCCAATCGAATGTGCCGCCGTCCACGATAACGCCGCCAATAGAAGTGCCGTGGCCGCCGATAAATTTTGTCGCCGAGTGCACGACAATATCCGCGCCGTGTTCTATGGGCCGTAATAGGTATGGCGTGGCAAACGTATTGTCTACAATCAACGGGATACCGTGCCGGTGAGCAATGTCTGCGATGGCCTCTATGTCTACAACCGTTGAGTTCGGGTTACCGAGGCTTTCAATGAATACGGCCTTCGTATTGGGACGGATAGCGTTTTCAAAGTTCGCGGGGTTGCCGCCGTCAACGAAAGACGTGTCAATTCCCGCGTCCGGCAGCGTATGCGCGAATAGATTGTAGGTTCCGCCGTAAATCGCTTTGCCGGAAACGATGTGGTCTCCGGCCTTTGCTATGTTTTGAATCGCGTAGGTGATCGCCGCCGCGCCGGATGCCGTAGCCAAAGCCCCCGCCCCGCGCTCCAATGCCGCGATACGGCGCTCAAAGACATCGGAAGTCGGGTTCATCAGGCGGGTATAAATATTGCCGCCTTCGCTGAGCGCAAAACGGCCTTCCGCCTGCGCGGAATCCTTAAAAACATACGAAGTGGTTTGGTAAATAGGCACGGCTCTCGAATCCGTGGTTGGATCGGGTGTCTCCTGTCCGACATGAATTTGCAGCGTTTCAAACTTGTAATTTTTGCCGTCACTCATGATGAAATCTCTCCTTTGTAAATATATAATACCTATGTATTTACTATGATTAAATAACAATTTTTATAATTTGTCAATAGCCGCGCGCGAAAGCTCGAAAACCAATTTTCAGTCAGCCCGTGAGGAGCGCAAGGGATAGAAGTGGAAATCCCGCAGACTTTGCGTGAGCAAAGTCGAGGAATTGGAGCGGATAGCCCGGTTTTGCCGCTTGG
>QMCE01001418.1_pt1 | contig 18130 bp, 19 predicted proteins | sample 1821851 | NCBI WGS metagenome assembly QMCE01 (sample SAMN09453174, study PRJNA476694) | Termite gut metagenome, whole genome shotgun sequencing project. | isolation source: worker | host: Odontotermes sp. | place: South Africa:Pretoria | collected 2016-01-28
TCGAAGGCAATAGGTCACTATTGTCGAGAAAAGCGGGCGAAGCACAGCGCAAAACGGGCGGAAAAGCGGCCCGAATGGAATTTAGTAACACTTTCTGACAGGCGAATCGGAAAGGCTTGCCATGGCATACGACATCAATGCGGATTTTCGCTGGTTCAAGGAACATCAGGACGAACTGGTGGAACAATATGACGGCAAGACGCTGGCCATACGAAACTGCGTGGTGTTGGGGGCGCATGACTCGCTTGAAGACGCAGTCGACAACACCCCGCTGCCGCTGGGCGAGTATATGGTTCAACTCTGCATTCCCGGCAAGGAGGCGTATACAGTCCGCATCCATACGCCCTGGGTTTTCGCCTGATGGACGTGCGCACCCACAACAGTCTGGACATCGCCAACATTGGCTGCGTTCAACCGGACAACGCATCCGAATTGCCCATACACGCCAGAATATCCGGCTATGAAGCCGCGGATCGGAACAACCCGGAAAAGGTCGAACTGAAAAGCGCCCGGACATTTCGGGGCATCTTCGATACAGGCGCGTCCTGCACCGTGATTTCCAGCCGGGTGGCCGACGCCCTTTCGCTCCCCGTCGTCAGCGTGTGCGATGTCAGCACAGCCAATGGGATGGCGCAGCACAATTGCCACCTCATCAACCTGTGCCTTCCCGCCGGCGTAACGTTTTCAGCCCATCATGTCACATCCGGCGATATAGGCGATGTCGACTTTCTGATAGGGATGGACATCATCCGCCGTGGAGACTTCAGCATACTCCAGAGGCATGGATTCATGGTTGTCACATTCTCCCTCTATACGCCGTTCCACAATCCGGAAATCGAAAAGTAGATCAGCCGTTTCATATCCCCTTATATCGCCACAACTTCGCCCTCTTTCGCGAAGACGACCCCGGGGAACCATCCATCCGCCTCCCGCGCCATCGCGTCAAGCTGATCGTCCGAATGCTCCGGATCGTGGTGGAGAATGACCAGGCGCTTCGCCCCCGCCATGCGCGCCGTCTTCACCGCCATGCGGATCGTGCTGTGGCCCCACTGTTTCCTGCCCGCGAAATACTCCTCGGACATGTACTGCCCGTCGTGCGCCAGGACGTCCGCGCCCCGCGCGAACTCGGCCAGCTCCCCGTCCCCGCGCTCCTCGTCCCCCTCGACGTCGGTTGCGTACACATAGGATTTGCCGCCGTATTCGAGGCGGAAATTGAGGACGCCGTCGACCGGGTGGAGATGGTTTTTCAATATCTTCACAACCACGTCCCCGCCGGTCAGCTCCTCATGATGCCCGGCCAGGCGCGGCGCGGCTTCGCCGGGACGCCACACAACCGTCTCGCCCCCCTCAAGGACGGCGACGTCGTACCGCATTCCCATGTCGGACAGCGGCACGGGATGCACTGCCGGCCGCGAAAGAAGCTCAAGCGCGTATTCGATGTCGCCCCGCTCGTCTGCCGGGCCGAAGATGTGCATGGTGGTCGAGGCCATGTAGGCGGGCCGGAAATACAGGAGGCCGTCGATGTGATCGTGGTGGTTGTGGGAAAAGAAGAGCGCGATGTCGCTCGGGCGGCCTCTCCGGGCCAGTTCGCGCCCCAGGCTGATGATGCCTGTCCCCGCATCGAAGACAAGCAGCCTGCCGCCGACATGAATCTCCTGCGAGGCGGTGTTCCCGCCATACCGCGCCGTCGACGGCCCCGGCATGGGATGGCTGCCCCGGACGCCCCGGAAGATGATTGTCATGGCAGCGTCGGCATTGTGCATGAAAACCCCCGAAGGCTGTTCACAAATTAATGCGCCCGCATCCTACCCGGTTTCCCGATAAAAAGGTAGATCAAAAAACGAACCGCGCAGGCGGTTCGTTTCTTGGGCATCAATACGTTTCGCAAGACGTTACGCCGTCTTGACCTCCAGCTCCTCCAGCATCTCGTCCCCGGTGAGCGCGGGCAGCGCCGCCGGTTCGCGCTCGGCGCGGGGGTGGCTGTCGTTGTAGACCCGCTGCATCTCCCTGGCGGTGATATGGGTGTAGATCTGGGTTGTGGAGATGTTTTCGTGGCCCAGGAGCTCCTGCACCACCCGCAAATCCGCCCCGCGCTGCAAAAGATGCGTGGCGAACGAATGCCGCAGCGTATGGGGCGACACGTCCGGCGGCAGCCCCGCAGCCGCCGCGTAGTGCGACAGCATGCGCCGCACGGATCGCGTGGTCAGGCGCTGGCCGCGAAAATTGAGAAACACCGCGTCCCGATCGAAACGATCATGCTCGGGATGGCTGCGCTTGTGGACGAGATATTCCTCCAGGGCGGCGATGGCGTAGCGGCCGACAGGATTGATGCGTTCCTTCATGCCCTTGCCGCGAAGACGGAGAACGCGGCGCTCCAGATCGATGTCTGCGTGGTCGAGACCGACCAGTTCGAACGACCGGAGGCCGGCGGAATAGATCAGCTCCAGAATGGCCTTGTCGCGCGAGCCGGTGAAGGTCCCCCCCTCGGGAGCGGCCAGGAGGCGCTCCATCATGGCGACGGTGAGGAAGGCGGGGATTTTCTTTTCCAGCTTGGGGGTGTGGACGACGCGGGCCGGATTGCCGCTGACGCGGCCCTGTCGCTGGAGGTATTTGTAAAAACTGCGGAGCGCGGCGATTTTCCGCGCGACAGTCTGCCGCGAGACGCCCTTTTCGCTCAATCCCGCCATAAACGATCGGATCATGATGTGGGTGACGTTTTCCGGAAATTCCCCCGCCAAATCGTTTTCCGCGAGATGGGAAAGGAACTGGGCCAGATCGACGCCGTAGTTTCTGACCGTGTGCGCGCTCATGTTGCGTTCGCACCCGAGGTAGTGCAGAAACCCGGTGATGTCGGCATGGTTGATGCGGCTGAGAGTGGACAAGGCGTACCCCTTTCTCGAATGCCTCCGAACACGCGACCGGAGACGGCTCTCCTTCTCCGTACAAGTCCCGGTCCCTGTTGTTATCGGATGGAAAGGGGCTCTTCCTGAATGAAAAATCTCCTGTTTATCGGTATATGCACAGCACGGCCCGCCCCGACTTTTCATACATCGTGTGTACAATCGTTGTCATGGGGGGATGCGCGCTTTTGCGATTGTCTTTCCCCGTTCCCTGAACTATCATGGTTCAGCATGATTCTAAAGGGGAAACGCCGTGAAAGAGCCTGTGATGACGAAAATCCTCGGCTGGGTCTTCGATCAGGTCATGTCCCGCCCGCTGCGCCGTTTCAGAGACGCAAACAGCAGACCCTTCGCCTCGCAGGAACAGTCCCTGCGCCGCATTCTCCGGGAAAACGCCGGGACGGAGTTCGGCGCCGGGGCGGATTTCGCCCCGATGGCGGAGCTCTCCGGCACGGAAATGTGGAAGGCGTTCCGCAAAACCGTTCCCATCCGTTCCTACGCGGATTTCCTGCCCCATGTGGAGCGCATGAAACAGGGCGGCGGGAACATCCTCATCCCCGGCCGGCCGGACATGTTCTCCCTCACCTCCGGCACGACGTCGGAGCCGAAGTTCTGTCCTGTCAACAGGGCCTTCATCAGGGAGCACCACAGGCAGCACCTCCTGTGGATGTACCATGTGTACGCCGATCACCCGGGGATCAATCAGGGCAAATATCTGGTCGTCGCAAGCCCCGCGGAGATGGGCCGCACGCAGGCGGGCATCCCGTACGGCGCCATGAGCGGCAAGCAGCTTGAAACGCAGTCCATCCCCGTGCGGCGGCGCATGGCCGCCCCCCCGGCCGTGCAGCGCCTTCCCGGCGCTGAGGATCGCTGGGCCGCCCTCCTCCTCTTCGCCCTCGCGGAGGAAAATCTGCGGCTCGTCGTCTCGGTCAATCCCTCCACCCTCGTCTCCCTCGCCGACAGGCTGGCCCGCGACGCGGAGGAATTGATTGAGGGCGTCCGCTCCGGGGTTCACAGGGCGGTTCGCGGGGACCCTGCCCTCGCCCATGCGTTCCGGGCCAATCCGGCGCGGGCGAAACGCCTGAGCGGGATTCTCCGCGCGGACGGCCGCCTGACGCCCGCCGCCGCCTGGCCCTGCCTTGAAATGCTCCTGACCTGGCAGGGAGGCGCGTCGTCGCTGTATCTCCCGCACGTCGCGGCGTTGTGGGGCAACACGCCCCGGAGGTGCCTGGGGCTTCGCGCTTCGGAGGGGACGTTTTCCATCCCCCTCCGCGACAACGACCCCTCGGGCGTTCTGGCGGTCGGGGGGCATGTGATGGAGTTTGCGCCGGCCGAAGAGGGCGATCCGGGAGCGTTCGCCCCGACGCTTCTTCCGGGGCAGTTGGAGGAGGGCGGGCTGTACCGCCTGATCGTCACGACGTCGGGGGGGTTTTACCGGTACGACATGGGCGATCTGATCCGGGTCACGGGATTCCGGAACAGGACGCCTGAGGCGGCGTTCGAGCGCAGGGCCGGGTCTGTATTGTCGGCGACGGGGGAGAAATTGACCGAGGATCAGGTGCTGGGCGCGATGGCGTCCGCATCGGCGAACGGGCCGCTCCTGAACGGCTTCACCCTGACGTGGGAAATGGAAAACGGCGTGGCGCGCTATGTCGTCGCGCTCGAATGCTCCGGCTGCGACGACGCCGGTTCCTTCCGGAACAAATTCCTCCGGGAGCGCATACGGCAGCTTGTCGCCGTGTTCGACGACGAGCTCATGAGCCGGAACTGCGAATACCAGTCAAAGCGGGACGACGGCCGCCTCGCCTATCCCCGCGCGGCGCTTCTCGCGCGGGGGAGTTACGAACGGCTCCGTTCGGCTCTCGCGGCCGAGGGAAAGCCGGAGAGCCAGATCAAGCAGCCCGTGATGGTCTCCCCTCCCGGTCCGGGGCGAATGCCGCCGGGTGTTTGATCATATGACGGTTGCCGCGGAACTATAGGGTGATGAGGGAAAAATGCCCCGCATAACATTTCAGCCATCAGGCAAAACCATCGTCGTCCCGCCGGGAACGCAGCTCGCCGAAGCCTGCAGCCTGGCGGGCTTCGCCCTCCCCATGCCCTGCGGCGGCAAAGGCATATGCGGCAAATGCCGCGTCCGGATCATCGGCGGCGGCGACAAACCGGCCTGCGTCACCCCGGCATACGGCGATCTGACGCTGGCCGATCCGGAGGAAGCGCACAAGGGAGTCATCCTCACCGACTTCGCCGAACAGGCCCTCGCCGCGGAACCGGGAGACCGGGACGCGCCGTCGCGGGGCATCGGCCTCGCCGTCGATTTCGGCACGACAACCCTCGCCGCCGCGCTCTGCGATTTGGGCTCGGGAGAGGTTCGCGCCGTCGTCTCGAAAGCCAACCCGCAGTCGGCTCGCGGGGACGACGTCGTCACCCGCGCCGAATACGCTTCGCGCGGCGAAACGGAACTGCGCGAAATGCAGCGCCGGGCCATTGACGCGATACAGGAACTCGCCGCCGAAGCGTTGGCCGAGGCGGGGCTGCGCGACAGGGACATTTGCCGCATCGCCGTCGGCGCGAACACGATCATGAACCACCTTCTCCTGGGCGTCGACCCGGGGCCGCTGACCCGCAGCCCCTTCACGCCGGGTTTTTTCCGCGTCGATCCGGTCGGCGCGGAAACGCTTGGCTGGAGGCGGGACAAAACGCCGTCCAGCCCGCCTTCTGTGCTGATAGTCCCGAACATCGCCGCGTTCGTCGGCGGCGACGTCACGGCGGGCGTCATCGCGCACGGTGTTCTCGAACCGGGACGCGCCGTCCTCTTTCTCGACATCGGCACCAACGGCGAAATCGTCCTCTCCGCGAACGGCAAGGCATATGCCTGCGCGGCGGCGGCGGGGCCTGCCTTCGAGGGAGCGCGGATCAGCCAGGGCATGCGCGCCGTCCCCGGCGCGATCTCCCGCGTGTCTGTGGATGAAAAAGGGGAACTCGCAGTCGGCGTGATTGGGGATGGGCTCCCCGCGAAAGGACTCTGCGGCACAGGCCTTCTCGACGCTGTCGCCGCGCTTGCTCGCCTGGGCGTGATTGACGAAACAGGCCAGTTGTCGAACAACGCCGCCGCCGTCCGGCTTACGGAAAGCGTCTCCCTGACGCAAAAGGATGTGCGTGAACTGCAACTCGCGAAAGGCGCGATCGCCGCAGGCGTGCGGGTTCTGCTCGAAATCGCCGGGCTCAGGGCGGAAGACGTCGGCTCCGTCCTCCTCGCCGGAGGGTTCGGCAACTATCTCGCTCCGGAATCCGTGCTGGCGACAGGCCTCCTCCCGCAGGGCATCCGCCCGGAGGCAATCCGCCCCGTCGGGAACGCCGCCCTCGCGGGAACGCGCCTGTACCTGCTCTCGGACGCATGCCGCCGAAAGGCGGAGGCGGCGCGCGCGGCAATCATCCCTGTCGAGTTGTCCGGCAGGGATGACTTCGCAGCCGCGTTCGCGGAAGAAATGCTTTTCCCGCCCTACTCGACATCAGACGCGCGGGGGGAAACGGAAAAGCGCGCGGAACCGGACGGTTTGCCGGGAGCGGACGGCGAAGCCGGAGCGGCTGTCCACAACTGACTCGCCAGCACCCCCGCCAGCATGACGGCCGCGCCCGCGATCATGCGGAGCGTCATTCCCTCCCCGAGAAAAACCCATCCGCTCAATGCCGCGAACACCGCTTCCAACTGAAGAATGATCGCCGCCGCCGCCGGGCTGGCGTCCCGCTGCCCGATTATCTGCAGGGTGAACCCGAGCGTGACAGACAGCACGCTTCCGCCCAGAATGAGCGGCCACTCCGAAAGGATCGCATAGAAGTCGGGCAATTCGCCGGACATCCCCGCATAGATGAGCGCGAGGACGCCGCAGACGAGGGACTGCCCCGCCCCCAGCGCGAAGGCGTCCATCCGCTGCGACGCCCACCCCAGGTAGATGACGTGAAACGCCCAGACAAACGCCCCGATGAGAACAAGCGCGTCGCCGAACGACAGCCCGAACGACTCATTCAAACTCAGGAGAAACAGGCCGATTGCCGCCAACACCGCGCCGACGGCTTCTCCGAGAGCAATCCGGCGCCCGAAAACAACCAGTATGAGCGGCACGAGGACGACATAAAGGCTGGTGATGAATCCGGCGTTCGCGATGCTTGTCCAGACGATTCCGTATTGCTGCAGCACGCTCCCCACGCACACCATGGTTCCGGACGCGAGGATTCCCCAGAAATGCAGCCGCCGCGAGCGCGCCGGATCGGGCGCGGAGCGCACGCGCCGCACGAGACACGGCCACGCCAGCGGCACAAGGAGCAGCGCCCCGAAGGTGAAGCGCAGCCCCACATACGTCACCGGCGTGAACACCCCCACAGCCATCCGCTGAAAAATGAACGACAGCCCCCAGAAAAAGGCTGTCGTGAGCAGGATCAAGCCGGCCCGGAACGCTTTTGTATTGAATTGTTTTTTCATGTATTGCGATTCGCTCCGGAGGATTGCTGCCTGTTTCCACCTTGTCCTCCTGGAGGAGGAGGGCGCGGAGTATTCTGCGGTCGATGCGCCGAGCCCCGTCTTACAATGGCTTGCTGCACCCTGGCTGCATGTATGGTTCCTCCATCATTCATTATGCGAATTTCAGATGTTTCCGGCATTTTTGTCGCCTCCATTGGCATAAAATTCAATTTCGATATCGGATGGGTCCAATGTGAGATACAACATATCCACTGTATAGAGGAAAAGAGGTTCAGTGTTTTTATATACAACGACTTCCGACAGCAATATTTCAGCTTCCTTATACGAATCTGAAAATGCCAGGATTCTCCCCTGATACATTAAATCAAGTTTTTTATTTCGCACAGTCGCCCATTCGGATGTTCCGTGCATGTCGCTGTCGAAAGCATGTCCCCAGATATCCGGCTCGGCAACCCTGGTTGTCAGTTTGAGCGCAAACCCAAGTCTGTATATCCACTTGTTCTTTTCAGCAAGTGCAATGGCAACCACCACCACTATGGACGCCATGGTCGCATACAGCACTTCGGCAAGATTGATAAAATACGCATTATTCCCGGAAGAAACAGAAAGCGGAACACCGATAAATTCGGGAAAATGCCGGACGCCCAGCAAATACAGCGCATATCGCGCAACAAACACAAAACAATACGACAACACTCCGAGGCAAAAAGACGATACAATAAAATCAAATGCTGTTTTCTGGCGATAAAACAAAAATTTTCCAAGAATAATCCGGGCAAACAAACCGGGGAAAAATAAAAGTCCCAGTTGCATCACATCAAAATTTATATTCATCAGAATGTTCCCGGCTCATGCAATTCTCAAAGCGCCCGCGTCAATTCGCCTCCGCGCCCAACTCGCCCCGTATATACCGCGCGCGCACGACGTCCCGGTCGCCTGATTCGAGTTCCTTGCCTTCCAGCCGCTGCAAATGCGCCGGCTGCGTGTAGAGGAACAGCTTCTGCACCTCCCGCAAATCCACGCTGTCGAACACCCCCATCACAACTCCCAGGCGCAGGGACGACAAATGCCGCATCGCCTCCTCCGAACTCATCAGCCTCGCGTTCCGGAGAGCGCCCCAGCTCCGCCACACCCTGTCCTCAAGCTGATTCCGCTCCGACGTCGCCAGCTCCGCGCGGGCCTTTTCCTCATACCGGATAATCGCCCCTATCACCGACTCCATGTCGTCGATGATGTCCTGCTCCGACCTGCCGCAGGTTATCTGATTCGAAATCTGGTACAGCTCGCCGAACGCCTCCGTCCCCTCGCCGTAAAACCCCCGGACAGCCATCCGCATCTCGTACACGGCGCGGAACACCTTCTCGATGTGCCGCGTCATCACCAGGGCGGGCAAATGCACCATCACCGAAACGCGCAGCCCCGTCCCCACGTTCGTCGGGCACGACGTCAGATACCCGTACACAGGGTCGAACGCGAACGACAGCCGTTCCGACAGCCTGTCGTCCAGGCGGTTGACCCTGTCGTAGGCCTCCTGGAGATTGAGGCCCGACAGCAGGCACTGCATGCGCAGGTGATCCTCCTCGTTGACCATGATCGACAGGGAGGAGCGGGCGTTGACCGTCACCGCGCGGGGGCCGCTGCCGTCCGCCAGCTCGCGGCTGATCAGGTGCCGCTCCATCAACAGGCGCCTGTCCAGCTGGCCCTCGCTGTCCAGTTCGTGCCAGACGAAATCGCCGCCGTCGGGCAGCGTCGCGACAGCTCCCCTGACCTCGTCCAGAACCTCCCGCCTCCGGGACTGATCCGGATGGGTCGGAAAACGCCTGTCCGCCAGATTGCGGGCGAGACGGACCCGCGTCGTCACCGCAATGCCCGAATGCGGGCCTTCGGCTGACATCCATTCGCCGTTGTCGTCGAAACGCCGTGTCGTGATTTCCATATGGGGAAGACCCCCTTTTTACCGAAAAATTTGGATTGGACGCTCTACCGGGCGCGCAGGGCGTCGAGTTCGGACTTGAATTTCGCCGCGGTCTCGTAATTCTCCTCCGCCACGGCGGCCCGCAATTTCTTTTCGAGGCTGCGGATTTGCGCGTCCCGCCCGTCGTCCGGATGCCTGGGCCCCGGATGCTTGCCGACGTGGAAGGCGTCGCCGTTCGGCCCGCCGGGCGCGATCTGCCCCGCGATGAGCGGATGCAGCTTGCTGTCGAACATCCGGTAGTCGTGCGGACAACCCAGCCTGCCGCAGTCGCTGAACTGCGACCAGGTCGCTCCGCACTGCGTGCAGACCAGGTCCTTTTCCGCCGGCCTGGGCTTCGCCACGGACGGCGCGCCCGCCATCTTCTTCGCCGCAAGGCCCAGAAGCTGCGGCAGATTGGCCGCGCCCTGAAGGTTGAAGCCCTTTTCCGACGCGCACGATTCGCAGACATGCACCTCTTTTTTGACATTGTTGTGAATGTCGGTGAGGTGGATGGTCGCCGGGTTCTTTTTGCATATCTGACAGATGTACATGCTCACCTCTTTTCCCACTTCCTGAGGTTGGCCACCTCCGAAAGCGTTTTGCCTCCGTGAATCTCGGCCGCAAGCCGCTGCTCGGTCTCCATGACGTCCACGGCGCGGTTGGCGTACTCCACAGCCTGCTCGCGCGGAAGAACCATGACGCCGTCGTCGTCGCCGAATATCCAGTCGCCCGGACGGATTGCCTGTCCACCGATGACAATCTCTGTACCGATTTCGCCGAAACCCTTTGGTTCGCCCGCATGGGAGCAGATCGACGTGGAAAACAGCGGCAGGCCGATGCGGGTCGAAACATCGGAATCGCGGATGGCTCCGTGGATGACGACGCCGGCAAGGTTCCGCCCCTTCGCCGACTGCGCCGCCAACTCGCCGAACACCGCCGGCTGAATGCCGCCGCAATCCACCACCAGCACGCCGCCGGGAGGCGTGGCGTCGATGCCCTGCACGACCTTGTTCCAGTCGCCGGGGCAGGAGCGCACCGTCTGCGCCTGTCCCGCCGCGCGCAGCCCCGGCGTCCTCGGGAAGATGTTCGCGAGGCAGGGCTTGTGGTGCATCGCGTCGGAGAGGTTCGACGAGGACGTCCTGAGCAGCAAATCCGCGATGTTGGCCGCGACCGAGCTCCGCCTGCCGATCGACGACTCCTGGGCCGTGCCGGAATCCATCGCCTTCCGCAGGGCCGCGGCCGCCTTTCTGGCGTCGGACGCCTTGTGCAGCGCCCCCCCCACGATGACGATGGACGCCCCGGCCTGCAGCATCTCCGGCGCGGTCTCCGACGTGACCCCGCCCGCGACGGCAATGGGAAGGTCTGTGTTGTCCCGGGCGATCCGCACGCGGGACAGGGGGTCCAGCCCCAGCATCTGCTCGTCTATGGAAAGGTGGACGCCGACGTAATCCACCCCCAGCCGGGTGATTTCGGCGATGCGCTTTCCCAGTCGGCTGTCGGGGATGTTGATGGTGTCGCAATAGGTTTTGAGGCCGTATTTATGCCCGGCCTCGACGCATTGCGAAATGGTGGAATCCGACGCGGCCGCGAGGACGACGGCGATGTTCGCCCCGGCGTTGGCCGCGGCCTCGAATTCGATCCGCCCCGCGTCCATTGTCTTGGTGTCGGCGACGATCACGTCGTTGGGGAACGCGGCCCGGAGCTTCCTGACCGCTTCGAGGCCTTCGGACGTGATAAGAGGCGTCCCGGCCTCTATCCAGTCCGCCCCTCCCGCCACGGCCTCGTGGGCGAGCCGCACGGCGCGCTCGGCCTCGATGAAATCCAACGCCACCTGCAACACCGGAAAAGGACCATTGACGCCGCGAGCCTGTGTGGCCATAGCTGTTCCTTGCTGCGATTCTCAAAAAAGAGGTATGCGCCCGCCCCGCCTGTGAAGCGCAACCGCCGCCGTCCGGGGGCGCGTTCTTGACGGTGGCGCGCCGGAATGGTTCAATCATGTCCGGATCGCCGATTTTCTCATGCTGTCCGTCTATAATACTCCATTGCGCGAAAGGGTTCAATATTTGTTTGCACAATCCGGCGAAGCGGCGATCGTCCTGCGGGACGACGATTTCCTCGTCGCGGCAAAGCCTCCGGGCATGGAGACGATCTCGCGCGACGGCGGCCGCGAATTGACGCGGACGCTTCGGGACGCGCTCGCCGAGCCCGGCCTCGTCCCGGTTCACCGCCTCGACAGGGACACGTCCGGGGCGCAGCTGTTCGCGAGAAATCCTGTTGCCGAAAAAGGGCTGACAGAGCTGTTCCGCCGGCGCGAAGTGGCCAAGGTCTACCTCGCCCTCTGCCTCGGCGTTCCCCGGAACAGCTCAGGCCGCGTCAACCGCGCCCTGTCGGAATGGAGCGGCGGCAGGCGGCCGGTTCGCGTTCTCAAAAAGGGCGGGCTTGAAGCCTCCACGTCGTACCAGGTTCTGGCCGCGTCGAAGGCGTCGCTTCCCGGCCCGGCTGCGAGCCTGATCGCGTTCTCGCCCCGTCAGGGCCGCACCCACCAAATCCGCGTTCACGCGGCCGCCCTGGGGCATCCTGTGCTGGGCGACGATCAATACGGCGACAGAGCGGCCAACAGGACGGCGCGGGAGCTTTTCGGCCTTGCCCGGCAGGCGCTGCATTCCTGGCGGCTGGAATTCGTCTGGCGGGGCAGGGAAACGTCGGTCGTCTGCCCGCTTCCGGAGGACATCGCGCAGGCGCTCGGCCGCGCGTTCGGCGGGGATGTCGAGCCGCCGGCCGGCGTCCGGTTCCCCTTTTTGTGAAAAAAAACTTCACGTAGTTGTTTTTTTATCTTGACACCCTTAAAAATAGCCCTATATTTCGAAAAAAGTTGAGAAAATGACGCTCCCGTCATCACCCTGTGTGGCCGCAAGCGTTGCGAAAAAGGATGGGGAGAGGAAAGCGGCGGCCAGATTATCCGGTTTTCTTTGGAATGGAGGAGAAAAGAATGGCTGCCAAGATCGAAGTGCTGCGCAAGCGCCAGCTGGCCCAGGCCCTGGTCGACAAGACGGGCGCGAAGCTGAAATACGCTTCCGCCGTGGTGGATTTCATCTTCGATGAAATCGCCGGCGCGATGACCAAAGGCGTCAAAGTGAATGTCAAGGACTTCGGGATTTTCGTGAAGAAGCAGAGCAAGGCCCGCACCGGGCGCAATCCGGCGACGGGCGAAGTGATCAAGATCAAGGCGTCGGTGAAACCCCGCTTCACCGCGTCGAAAGCGCTCAAGGAGGCTGTCGGCGGCAAGAAATACGCGACTCACGCCGATCTGTCCGCCCTGTCCGCCGCCGCTCCCGCCGCCGCCCCGTCGGCAAAGTCGGCGGTCAAACCCGCAGCCAAGCCCACCGTGAAAAAACCCGTCGCCAAAAAGGCCCCGGCCCCCAAAAAGGCCCCTGCCAAGAAACCGGCCAAGCGCAAATAACAGCCACGAAAAACCACAGATGCGCGATTGGTCCCGCCAGCACCGTTACTGAACGGGGGAAAGAACATCCCGGGAGCCGCATCCGGGAGAGCGGGGATATGAAGGAGGAGGGCCCTTCCGGCGGGAAGGGCCTTTCATTTTTCCCGCGCGCCCGAATGTTCTCCGGCGTTTCGCGGAGTTCGCCGCGTCATCGCGTCCCGGTATTCCTGCGCGTCGCGGAGGAATTGATCCAGCGGAACATCCTTGTACAGCCCCTGCCGCCACTCGGTATAGTCAAACGGTTCCTGGCGGAGAAGGGCGATAAAGCGCTCAGCCTCCACAAGTCCGAGTTGTTCGGCAAGGATGCGCATGCCGTCGTCTTTCAGCGCCGTATCGCTTCTCACCTCGATTCCTCCCGTACAAAATCAATCGGGTTGATTATTCTTATTCCGGAGATCGATTTGTTGAGAATCCCCCTGTCGGTTGTCAGAAAACAATCAGCGGCAAGATGAATAGCGCACGCGACATGGGAAGCGTCCATTTGGCGCAGGCCAAGTTTCATCAGTTCGCTCGCCTTCTCGGCAATCCTCTCTGAAAATTCGCAATCCGCAACGGCAATTCGTTTCCAGGCGGCTATTCTGTTCCGCACTTCCCGAAAAGGATTGGCCCCATTTTCATAATCCAGAACAAATGACCAAAGCAATTTGAGATCGCCCTGCCGGATCAATTCCTGCACATGCAATTTGGCTGCTGTTTCCAAACGTATGACAAGCGATGACTGATCGTCAAACGGCCTGTTGAAACAGCAGTTGTCCAAATACACTTTCATGCGCGCACATTCCTCCCGGCATCATGAATTCTCAAGAGCCTTTCACTTCCGGCTGTTGGGCAGCCTCCTCGGACAACGCGCCGTCCTCAAGGCGCAGGACGCGATCCGCGCGGCGCGCCAAAGACGTTTCATGCGTCACCACCACCATCGCCATGCCGGATTCGGCCGCGGCCCGCCAAAGCCACCCGGAAACCTCCTCGGCCGTCGCCGCGTCCAGATTGCCTGTCGGCTCGTCGCACAGCAGGACGCTCGGCTCAGGCATAAGCGCCCGCGCAATGGCGGCGCGCTGCTGCTCGCCCCCGGACAGCTGACCCGGCCTGTGCCGCGCCCGTCCGGACAGCCCGACCCTGTTCAGCCATTCCGACGCCAGAGCGCGGTTGGCGCGGCCGAAACCGCCCCCCATGCCGACGGCGGCGCCGAGCATCACGTTTTCGAGAATGCTGAAATCGCCGAGCATGTGGTAATTCTGGAAGACAAACCCGATCTCCCGCCCCCGCATCCCTGTCCTGCGCCGCTCGGACAGTCTGGACGTGGCCGCGCCGCCGATATACACCTCGCCCGCGTCAGGCCGGTCGAGAAGCCCCGCGATATTGAGGATGGTGCTCTTCCCCGAGCCGCTCCGCCCCACGATGGCCACTGTCTCCCCCCCGCGCAGGGAAAAATCCACCCCGCGCAGCACAGACAGGCGGCCCTCCCCGTCGTGATAGCTCTTCCGGAGACCCTCGACAGACAAAACGCCCCTGGCCGTCATCGCCTACCCCTCCCGCAACGCGGACATCGGCTCGCGGCACGCGGCCCACGCCGCCGGATACACAGCCGCCAAAACCGAAACCAGCACAGCCGCCGCGCAATACAGCGCCAGCTTCCACGGATGCATCACCGTCGGCAAACCCGCCTCGCCCGCCACCCCGAACATGCGCGGCGGATACAGGGGCTGGCCTGTCGCCCGTTCATACCATCTGTCGATCCGGGGCCGGCGATCCGCAGCCGCCTCCCCGGTCCGGACCGGCGTCGCCGCCGCCCCGCCTCCGGCCCACAGCGTCCCCCCGTCCACGCGCTCGGCGATTGTCGGCCCGGCCAGATACGTCCCCGCCGCGACGCCCAGCGCGGCGCCGGCCGCGCCGATGATCAGCCCGACAAGCAGGAACACCGTCATCACCCCCCGCCTGCCCGCCCCGATGCAGCGGAGCAGCCCCACATCGCGGATGCGCCTGCTCACCAGCGTCACGAGAATGGCGAACACGCAAAACCCGCTGGCCGCGTCGTTGAGGAACAGCACCAGTTCCATCAGGTTGTTTTCGTGCTTCATCCCCTGCGCGATGGCTGACCAGCGCTTCTGCCACGTGTCCGACGTGATGGACGGAACGCTTCCTGTCGCAGCCGCGAGGCTTTCCCGCGCCGCGTCCGCGACCCGCGCCTCCAGCGCGTCCGCCTGATTGGGATCGTCCAGCCATGCGACCATGGTCTCGACCCTGTCCCCCGCGCTGTCGCCGTACAGGCCGCCGAGATAAAAATCCGCCGCCTCCGCGATGGGGACATACACGCCGTAGCTGTCTTTTTCAAACACCCCGCTGCGGTACAGGGACGTCACCCTGAACCGCCGCGACCGGGTGCGGAGCTCTCCGCCCTCGCCGCGATCGGCATAGAACAGCTCGACATCCGCTCCCGGAACGATTCCCAGGCGCCGCGCCAGCTGTTCGCCCATGAACATCCCCGGCCTGTCGCCGCCGTTTTCGCCGTCTCCGGCGCTCCCCCAGTCCGGATTGCGGGGGTCGGGCTTGTAGTTCAGAAGATGATCGGACAGCGAACTGAACGCGAGTTCCCTGGACAGATCGATCCCCTGCACCCAGGCGTATTCCGCGCCCGATGGGGATTCGATGAAACCGACCTTCTGGACAAGGGGCGTCAGGCCGCGCACGCCCTTGACGGCCCGCCTGAGGTCTCCGGCGACCTGTTCGAAACGGAGCCTGTCCGGCAGGGCGCCGTTCACCCTGAGGGTGATCTGCTCGCCCAGATTGCGCAGGCGTTTTTCCAAATCAACCAGCATCCCGTCCAGCACCGCCATGGCGACGATCTGCACAGCCAGGGCCAGCGCCAGGGCGAGGACGGCGATATAGTTGACCAGCCGGCGCGTGGCGTACCGGAACGCGAGTTGTGCGTACATCATGCTGGAATCTTCTTTTCTTTTCGAGAAAGACGGCGACAATGAACCGTTTTCACACCGGGAAGGCGCGCGAACATGATCAGCGGCTCAGTGGTATTGTATAAAATCGCCGGCGTATGTCTCCTGATTCTTGCCGGGTACGTTGCAAAACGCCTTCGCCTGCTTCCCGGCGACGCGACAGGCGTCATCAGCCGGTTTCTCGTGTACCTCGCCTTTCCCAGCTATGTTCTCTACTACATGCCCAACAGCGTCACGGCGGAATCCCTCGCGCGCGACTGGCGTTTTCCCCTGATAGGCTTTTTTCTCGTGTTTGTCGCCGATCTGTTCGGCTATGCCTCTGCGCGGGCGCTGGCGGGTCCGGGGGAGCGGGCAACGTTCCGCATCCTCGTCGCGTTTCCGAACTGGGTCTTCATGGCCCTGGCCGTGTGCGAACCGCTGTTCCGCGAGGACGGCGCACGCGTGGTGCTTCTGTACAACATCGGCATCACCTTTTACCTCTGGACGTTCGGGCTGACCTCGTTCCGGACCGCGACCGGCATGGCCGCGATGGCGAGGCAGCTTTTCCTCAACCCCCAGACAGTCGCCATGATGATCGGCCTTGTCCTGGCTGTCGCCGTTCCGTCCCTCAGGGGGCTGGAAAAAATGACTTCGGACGAGCTGGCCGCGCTTCCGTTCGCGATCGGGATCGCCACCCCGATCTGGGAGGCTGTGTATCTGCTGGCCACGACCGCGCTTCCGGTGTCTATTTTTCAAATCGGCCTGCTGCTGGACAATCCGGCTGCGGCGGGCGCGCCCGCCCAGCCCCTCCTCCGTTCCCTGGTTCTGACCTGCGCCCTGCGCCTGCTGGCCGTGCCTGTCCTGTCGATGGGGGTTCTGTTCGCGCTGCACCGCTTCGGCGTCCAGTTCACATTCAACGAGTTCATGGTGTCGACGATCGTCATGGCGATGGCGCCGGCGGTGGCGATCTCCTCCATCGTGGACATCTATAACGGATCGGGCCGCCTGGCCGCGGGGGGCATCCTCTGGGCAAGCGTCGCGAGCCTGGCGACCGCGCCCGCGATCACATGGCTGGCGCAGCGTGTGTATCCCCTGCTGTGAATCCGGGCGAACCACAGCGGCGCACAGGCGGTGCGCATGCTTGCTGAAAATACAAAAAAGGATGCGGAACCGTCTGCTCCGCATCCTTTTTCCGGATTCCTGCTGCGCTTCGGGGTCAGCCCGCGACAGAGTACTCGCCCTTCTGCCTGTCCTTGAGTTCGCCGACCTTGGATTTGTTCCAATTTTCGACGCGGCTGAAATAGCCGACGACCCGCGTCATGTGCTGGAGCACCTGGGGCTCGCGTGTTCCGACAAGCACCTCTTCGAGAATGGGCCAGTCGGCGGCTTCGATAGCGGCGACGGGAATGCGCGTCATCAGGCTGGTTTTCCCGTATTTGACGATGACGCCGGGGTTGCGATCCGGGCAATCGGAATCAATGCCGATTCCTTCGAGATCGGGGTGGCGTTCGACGTTTTCAAAAAAGCTGGTCATTTCCATTGTGCATCTCCTTTGGTTTTGTTGGTTTTGCATATATACTATATATTGTAATCAATCAACAATCCATGTCAATATATCGCGTTCCTCCCGAGTCTCTTTGTATCGATCCGGTAGGAGTTGTCAACAGTTTTCCGGATGAATTGCGGGCGTGATTTTCCGTATCCGTCCCAACGGCTTTTCTTCTTTGGGGTTATGGTCTGCATTTGTTTTCATTCCCATCCGAAAGCGGCCCGAAAGCGGATTGACACGCCGCCGGGAAGCGTTATGATGTTTCCCTGCCGCATCCGCTTCGCGTTTGATAACCGAATGGGCTCTGAAGCGGAAAGCGTTTTCCCGACGCATCGCGAGGGTCGGGAACTTTCGAGAAAACGTCCCACAAAGAAGCGCCGACTGCTTCGCCAGATTCAGCCATGATACTCTCCATTGGACAGCCCATGGAAGAGCATCAACTTTCACCGAATCAATTGCAAGAAATGACCCTGATTAAAATGGTCTTGACGTGACAGCGCATGATGGATATGGTATGCATCTCGCTGTTGCTGTTGGATAACGACAATTGATTATGGAGAGATGCCGGAGTAAACCAGTGAGGGGGCAACTCCTCCCAGGGTTCGAATCCCTGTCTCTCCGCCATTTTACAGTTCGCCTTGACCCGACTTAGGATGAAATCCTTTGTCGGGTTTAGCTTTATAAGAGCGAGCAGTTCGAGGTGTGACGGATAAAAATCTTGATATTCGGTTGTTTTCTGGGTATTCCTGCGGGTAGAGCTACCGGCAATCGGAGGATACCCAGAAATGAGCCTCACCGACAGAGCCATCATCAACTTGAAG
>QMCE01000643.1_pt1 | contig 18091 bp, 14 predicted proteins | sample 1821851 | NCBI WGS metagenome assembly QMCE01 (sample SAMN09453174, study PRJNA476694) | Termite gut metagenome, whole genome shotgun sequencing project. | isolation source: worker | host: Odontotermes sp. | place: South Africa:Pretoria | collected 2016-01-28
ATGAGAAGTTGGACGTTTCTCACAAGGGATTACTGCAGTTATGTTGTGCTGCTATTGCGTTTAGGCAAGTTATCACTATTTACGGATAGGCTCTAAGTCCGGGCAGGGATGGTGACCCGGATGGGCGGAGACGCGTTGGTTTTTGTTCTTGAGGCATGGAAATTTGGGGTTTAGAAAAAAATACGGGTTTAAAAACCGCGCGGCTCCGTTTTCGGCGGTGGCTCTTGCGCGAAACTCACAAGGTGAGCGCCACCCCGAAAATACAGCCCGGCCGGCGAGTGTGCGAGCCGGGCACGCCGAAAATAATTGCCTCGAGATACAATTTTGCTATATTTGGGCTAACGAAAAGGATTTTATTATGGCTAAAAAAGTTCAGGATGCGTTGAAGGATTTGGTTTCTCTTTGTAAACGCCGCGGTTTTATTTTTCCGGGTTCCGAAATTTATGACGGGCTTGCGAATACCTGGGATTACGGTCCTTACGGCACGGAACTCAAACGCAATATTAAGGAACTTTGGTGGAAAAAATTTGTGACTTCCCGGGCCGATGTCCTCGGGCTCGACAGTTCCATTTTGCTGAATCCGCGTGTGTGGCAGGCTTCCGGTCACGTGGGGAATTTTTCCGATCCGCTGGTGGATTGCAAAAACTGCCGCGAACGTTTTCGCGCCGATCACTTGCTTGAAGAAAAACTCGGCGAGGGTGTCTGCGCCGGAAAGACTTTTGCCGAAATTGATGTGATGATGAAAGAAAGCGGCGTGCAATGCCCGCATTGCGGTAAATCCGATTTCACGGAACCGCGCGCTTTTAACCTGATGTTTCAAACCGAAATCGGGGTGGTGGAGGGCGCCGGGAACAAGGTTTATCTCCGCCCGGAAACCGCGCAGGGAATTTTTATCAATTTCAAAAATATTATAGATAACGTGCGCCCGAAAATGCCGTTCGGCGTGGGGCAGATCGGAAAATCGTTCCGGAACGAAATTACGCCGGGGAATTTTATTTTCCGCACGCGCGAATTTGAGCAGATGGAGCTGGAATTTTTCTGCGAACCGGGTACGGAAACCGAGTGGTACCGTTACTGGAAAGAATTCTGCATGAGCTGGCTCGGTGAAATCGGGATTCGCGGCGAGAAACTTCGTTTGCGCGAACACGCTCCGGAAGAACTTTCTCATTATTCCAACGGTACTTCCGATGTGGAATACGAGTTCCCGTTCGGCTGGGGTGAGCTTTGGGGCATCGCTTCCCGTACGGATTTCGATTTAACGCAGCATCAGAAAGAATCCCGCGTAAAGCAGGAATATTTCGATGCGGTTCAAAACAAGCGTTACATTCCTTATGTGGTAGAACCTTCTCTCGGCGTGGACCGTTTGCTTCTCGTATTGCTTTGCGATGCTTACGATGTGGAAAAACTGGAAGACGGCGAAGAACGCGTGGTGCTTCATTTCCATCCGAAGGTAGCTCCGGTGAAAGCGGCGGTGCTTCCGCTCGTTAAGAAAGGAAAAGTAAAAGAGAAAGCCGAAGAGATTTACCGGAAACTTCTTCAGCGCTGGAATGTGGAATTCGATGAGACCCAGTCTATCGGAAAACGTTACCGCCGTCAAGACGAACTCGGCACGCCTTACTGCATTACGGTGGATTTTGATACCATCGGCGAAGGCGATAATGTGGATGCCGCTCACAAGGATATGGTGACGGTGCGTGAACGCGATTCCATGAAGCAGGAATGGGTGCCCGTCGCCGAACTGGAAAACTGGTTGTTTGCCCGCCTCGGTTAAATTATGAAATACGGGAAAGCTCTTGACCGCATGAAGAAATTCATGGAGAAAATCAAAGGCTTGAAAACATGGCAGAAAATTCTCCTGCTTTCGCTCGCCGTTCTTTTGCCGGCGGGGATTTTCATCGCAACGATGGTGCTCGCCGCCATGAAAAAACGCTGATGTTTTCTTCCCGGCTTCCGGAGGATTTAACGCCGACTCCGTTTTTTAACGGGCTTGAGAGTGAGAGAAAGCGCGCGCCTTATGCGGATTTGACGGCAAGTTCTCCCGCCGAAACCGGGATACTTCGCGATTTTTCCTTTACCTGGAATTCCGGAGAAGCGAGGGTGAAAACTTCGGAAACAGGGGAGGCGGTGGCCGCTTATTATGCGGAGCGCGGTGTTGCGGTGGAGCCGGCACAAATCCGTTTCACCAGCGGCACGAGCGAAGCCTATTCCGTTTTATTCAAAACGCTTTGCAATCCGGGCGATGTTATTTTAACGCCAGTGCCGGGTTATCCTTTGCTCGAAACGCTTTCCGAACTTGAGTTTCTGAATACTTACCCTTACTTTTTAAAACGAAGCGGCGGCAGCTGGAAAATAGATTTGGAATCTCTCGAATCCGCGCCGCCGGAAACGAAAATCCTCTTGCTCGTATCTCCGCATAACCCCACCGGGCACTGCGTTTCCCTTGAAGAATGGAACGCGGTTCTCTCATTTTGCGAAGAACGGAAAATCGCGCTGGTGGTGGATGAGGTTTTCGGCGATTACGTAGAAGCGGGAGTATCGCGTTCCCTGCTTTACCCTCGAGGTCACGTGCCTGTTTTTTGGTTGAACGGACTCAGTAAAACGGCCGGGCTCCCGACGGTGAAACTTTCCTGGCTGTATTTTCATGCTTCGGAACCGGAGAAAGAGGCGCTTCAAAATGCGTTGGATTATGTGCTGGATGCCTATTTGAGCGTGTCGTCCATGGCGCAGAAAATGGCGTGTCCTTTGCTTGCGGATTCGTTCGAGTTTCAGGTAAAAGTAAGGGAACGGCTTTCACAAAACCGGGAGATCCTCCGCCGCTATTTTTCGCCGGAAAAGCTTTTTTTGGGGAGCGGCGGCTGGTATGCCTCCCTTTATTTTGAAAATCGGGATGATGAAGTTTTTGTGTTTCAATTGTTGCAGAAACATCGAATTTTGGTACATCCGGGCTTCTTTTTCGATTTTCAGGAAGACGGTTGGATTGTGGTGAGTTTGCTCACCGAACCCGACCTTTTTGAAAAAAGTATTCAAATCATTTGTTCCGAATAGCTCTGTTATACCAAAGAGTTGTCGATAAATAGGCTTGGCCGGATTCCTCGCGTTTTTACGCAGTCAGGGCAATCGCGAGGACAGGTTCGTGCGGGGGGGAGGAATGCAACACAGTCATCTCGCACAATCCCACCCTCGTTATCCCGGCCAACCCCTCTCCCGTCATCCCGCACTTGATGCGGGATCCAAAAAAGAACAATCCGGTGTTATTCCTTGACTTGGACCCCGGAACAGATCCGGGGTGACGCAAGTATCAAGAAATAGGAAGACTTACTCCCGCCATCCCAAGTCTTTTTGAAAAAAGCATTCTCCGAATAAGTCCATAAAAAAATCCCCCGGCAAAACCGGAGGATTTCTTTACGTTATCCGTAAAAATTACTTGGCGACCACGCGAGCCATTTCGCAAACTTTGTTGCTGTAGCCCCATTCGTTATCGTACCAGGAAACCACTTTCACGAAGTTGGAATCGAGAGAGATACCGGCTTTCGCATCGAAAATGGAGGTGCAGGATTCACCGCGGAAGTCTGTGGAAACCACGTCTTCTTCGGTGTAGCCGAGAATGCCTTTCAATTCGCCTTCGGAAGCTTCTTTCATCGCGGCCTTGATGTCGGCCATGGAAGCCGGCTTGTCGAGAACAGCGGTCAAATCAACCACGGAAACGTCGGAAGTCGGAACGCGGAAAGCCATACCGGTGAGCTTGCCGTTCAAAACCGGAAGCACCACGCCCACAGCCTTTGCAGCACCGGTGGAAGACGGAATGATGTTTTCGAGAATACCGCGACCGCCGCGCCAATCCTTGGCAGACGGGCCGTCCACAGTCTTTTGAGTTGCCGTAGCCGCGTGAACGGTGGTCATCAAACCTTTCACGATACCGAACTTGTCGTTAAGCACTTTGGCAATCGGAGCAAGGCAGTTGGTGGTGCAGGAAGCATTGGAGATGATGTCTTGACCGGCATAAGAAGTGTGGTTCACACCGTAAACGAACATCGGAGTCGCATCTTTGGAAGGAGCGGACATAATTACTTTTTTCGCACCGGCGGCAATGTGCTTGCGTGCGCTGGCATCGTCCAGGAAGAAACCGGTGGATTCAACAACCACATCGGCACCTACTTCGTTCCATTTGAGGTTCGCCGGATCGCGTTCGGCGGTGAGACGGATCTTGTTGCCGTTTACAACGAGAGCGCCGGCTTCTACTTTAACATCACCTTTGAAACGACCGTGTACGGAGTCGTATTTGAGCATGTATGCGAGATATTCGGGTTCGAGAAGATCGTTAATACCAACAACAGTAATATCGTTAGCGAAATTTTGAACGGCAGCACGGAACACCATGCGACCAATGCGACCGAAACCGTTGATACCGAGTTTAAGAGCCATTGAGGAATCCTCATCTTTTAGGTTAATGAATGCAGCCCTTTGAATAGAGCGAGCAGGATGCCTCAAATTTATTAAAAAGAAACTCTCGCGGCGAGGTTTCCCTTGAAAAAATCGTTGTTATTTCGGGGGAGGATTCACCATAGATATTGTGGTCATTCACCGAAATGTTTAGATTTTGAAATGGATTTTGTGTCAGACAAGGCAAATTTTCGCAGGAATACCGGTGGTATTTCAAGAAAATTTAACGAAGTATGACACAACTAACTAGCGGTGCACATTGAGAAAGTCTTACATGCTCACACGAACTCAACTGATGCGCCACTAGGTAGCGGCGCACAATTGGAACGTTTTACATACCCGCTCGAACTTGATAAATGCGCAAAATCCATCAAAAGATGGGCGTTGAGTGTGGATGACTACAATATCTTACTTCAGCCCGGGTGATCGCGGTTTCTTCCCCGGCTTCCTTTGGTCGCCGGAACCCGCGCCCGGTCTTACGCTCCCCCCTCAAACCCGGTTTTTCGGGTATGGATGTTTTGGGATTAGACATCTTCGGAAATTACGGAAACTTTGTTGTTTTCTATTGTTAAAACGCTGAATTCATATTATTTTCCGAAGAAGTCTAATTACGTAATTCGTAATTGGCTTGCAATACCGGAGGTCGCCCCGTAATTCGTAATTAAAAAAGGTGCCGCCGACAGACAGCAATCCGGAAAAACAACTTTGAGCGTTTAACGGTTACATCCAGCCGCGTTCGGATGTTCCGGAAATTCCGCGTACCTTCAAGTCGAAATCATCCGGGTTCGTTGCCGCCGCCATCGCGACTTCATAACCGATTTGTTCTTCGCGGTAAAGTTTGAGGAGCGCCTGATCGAAGGTTTGGCTGTGATACTGAACATTCCCTTCGGCGATCGCCTGTTCCACCATATCTATTTTTTCCTTATCCACCAAATAATCTTTCACGGCGCCGGTGTTGATCAAAATTTCGGCGGCAGGAATGCGCCCTTTTTCGTCTTTCGTCGGAAGCAAGCGGAGAGAAATAATGGCCTCAAGGCAAGAAGCGAGCAAAAGGCGCACCTCTTCGTGCTGGTGCGGCGGGTAAAGGGAAAGCACGCGGTGAATGGTTTCTTTCGCGTTGGTCGTATGGATGGTGGCAAACACCATGTGTCCGGTATCGGCGGCAGTGAGCGCGATCTGCATGGTTTCCAAATCACGGATTTCACCCACGAGAATCACATCCGGATCCTGACGGAGCGCCGCCCGGAGGGAATTGGCGTAAGAATTGGTATCCACTCCGATCTCGCGTTGCGAAACGATGGATTTTTTATCCCGGTGAAGATATTCGATGGGGTCTTCGATCGTAATCACGTTGCAGGTTTCCATCTCATTGATATGATCAATCATGGATGCGAGACACGTGGATTTTCCGGAACCCGTGGTTCCGGTGACGAGAATCAATCCGCGTTTACGGAGAGCCAGTTCCTGAACGATGGGCGGTAAATTCAATTCGGTAAACTTCGGAATTTTCGCTTTAATATGGCGAATCACCAGAGCCGTGGTGCCGCGCTGACGAAAAACGTTCACGCGGAAACGCCCCAAATCCCGCGCTCCTACGGCAAAATCACATTCCTTGTCGCGTTCAAACCGGGTAAGCTGTTCCCGGTTCATCAGGTCGCCGAGAAACTCATCCATAATCGCCGGGTCGAGAACTACGGATTCGTACAAACGAACCAGCGCGCCGTTAATGCGGAAAACCGGAGGCACTCCGGCGCGCAAATGCAAATCCGAAGCCTTTTGGTTTACCATTTCTCTCAAAAGCTGTTCGATTCTAAGTCCGGCCATGAATAGCCACTCCTTTTAAAACTAAGCGTCTTTGTTCGATTCGTTGTACTTCGCTTCTACTTCCGCCAGACGATTTTGAATTTCCGCATTGTCCGGTTCTCTTTTGGCGAGATCGCGATAAATATCCAAAGATTCTTTATACAAGCCCTGTTCGTAATAAATATCGGCGAGAGTCGGCGTATTCAGATTTTCGTCCAGTTTGACATTGCCGGCATCCAGCTTGGCGTGCGGATTTTGAATCAAAGCATTTTCCACTTCATCGTCGGAGTCGCCGGACATCAGAAAATCCACACCGGAACGTTCCGCGCCGATTGCCGGGGGCGCACTTTCCGCCGATTTTTCAAACAGCGTTTCAAAAGTCCCGGCCGCTTTCACAGAGCTTGTCACCTCCGGAAGTTCATCATCGCCGAAAATCGAATCGAAAGAAGACGAAATATCCGATTTAATTTCTTCGTTTGATACCGGTGCGGTTTCCGGAGCGGCAGAAGGCGCCGCGGTTGCCGCCGGAGTCACGGGAATACTCCAGTCGTCGTCATCTTCATCGCCGAAAAGCGCGTCAAAAGAAGAAGCCACTTCCGAAGTCAGTTCGATCTTGCCGGAGCTTTCTTCTTTTTCTGCCGGCGGCTCTATCGCCGCCGCGGTTGCCGGGTTCGGGTTCGGCACTTCTGGTACTTCCGCCGCCGGAGTCGCGTACTGCGCCGGTTCATCCGGGAGTTCATCGTCACCGAAGAAATCATTTAAAGTATCTGCGGTAGAGGCGAGGGGCGTTTCCGCAACCGGTTCGGTTTCGGCTGCCGGAATCGGCGGGGGAAGGATTGAAGATTCTTCGAGGGTATCATCGTCGCCGAACAATTGATCGAACGCCGACGAAGCGGAGGCGGAAGATTCTTCTTCCGGCAAGTCGAGAGCCGCCGGTGCAGGCGGAATTTCGGATTCTCTCCCGGATGCCGCCTTTTCTTGGGCAAATGAACTGAACACCGACATGGGTGCCGCCGGTTCTTCCGGCTCTTCTTTCAAATCATCCGAAGAACCGAAGAATCCGGAGAACGCCGAAGAAATATCTTCACCGGAAATATCTTCCCCAATGAAACTATCGTTCGAATCCGCGTGGGAATCCAGCGTAGAGAAGGCATCGCCGAGATCGCTTTGAAGCTGTTCAAAATTAATGCTCTCTTCTTCCTGTTCTTCCGGGAGGAGAGCGGTAATGGCGCCGAACGGATCATTTTCATCCTGTTCGAATTCCGGTGCCAAACTTTCCAAGCCGGAAAGATCGGCGTATTCTTCCTGCCAGAAAGAATCCAGCGGATCCAAATCGTGAAGCCGGAGGAAAAACAAATTCCGTTCCGGAATCCGGTCCAGTTTTTCACAGACAAAACCCGCGCGATACAAAACGGAAAGGACATAAGGGTCCCTCCGCAAGATCCGTTCGCAAAGTTCGAGAGTTTCTCCCCACTTTTCCTGATCAAAAAGTACCGCCGAGCGGACAATGAGTGCCGAAAGATCGTTCGGAAATTTTTCAAGCCCGGCATCCAGCCGGTGAATAGCGGCATCCAAAGAACCTTCTCTGCGTTCGTAATCCGCAAGCCAAACAAAGGCTTTCGAATCGTTTTTCTTGCCGACCATTTTCTTGATAGATTCTAAAGTCGCTGTCATGGATTCCTCTCTGCCTGCATTAAAATAGCCTCGTCACCGAGAAGCACCGGAATGCCCTGTTTTACCGGATAAAGCCGTTTCCCGTCTGCCGTCGCGAGCGCGGATTCGAGAATTTCCGTCACGGACTCACCGGCCGCATTGCTTTCGCTTCCGGAACGAATCCGGGCGTTTACTGCTTCCAGTTCGGCGCCGCTCGCTTCGCGAAGCGGTTGCCTGGTTTCCGGACAACAAAGAATTTCTAGTAACTCGGGACTAATCATGGATAACCTTTCGCTAAAATTAACTCATTTTCCAAAAGAAAGGACATTAAGAATAAAGATTCTCAAGATCCACCAGCACAAAATCTTCAAAATTACGGCTGCAAATCAAAAGTAAAACCTTCAAACGGAGCGCGCTCGTCCAATTCCGGTCCAAATCTTCATAATACCCGCGGGAATCGGAAACGAGCAGAAGCTCCCGGCAGCCGGTCCGGCGGCAAATGGAATCCATTTCGGAAAGCGCGCCGAGAAAGTAAGTGCGGTTTTTTTCGAGAACCTGCTCCCGGGAAGAAGCCACGCACCCGAGCAATTCCGATTGCAGTTCCTCACTCCAAAACCGGAAGTAGGGAGAAAGCCGGTGATGAGAAGCTCCGAAAAGAATGGAACGGTGCCGTTTTCCGAAAAAGATCCGGTAAAAATAAAGGCCCCAGAAAACAAAACGCCGCCAAATTAAAGCCGCAAGCCCGGTGAAAAGCGAAAAAGAAAGCGTCAAAAGCGGTGCCTTCCCTAGAAGCACAAGACCCGAAGAGAATACGAGAAGCAGCGGGAAAAGGAAACGCCACACGCCTTTGCCGTCCAGCCGCGATGTAGAATAATCGCCGCCGAAAGCAAAAGCGCACCACATTAAAAGCGAAAGCGAAAAAAACACCGGCCGCATTTCGAAACCCGGCGAAAGTTGATTCAATAAAAATACGCTGAGAAAAACCGCACCCGCATCCAGAAGCATTTTCCACCACTGCGGAATGAGCCGGGAAAACGCCCCCACACAGGAGGCAAAGAAAATCCCAAGTGTCATCAGTGGCAGCGGAATCCGGGAATACCTGTGTTTTTTAGCAAAGATAAACATGGCTTTGTAAAAGTTCAGGTACGTTTTCAGGCGGCGCGTGGCACTGCTTTTCCCTTTGAAATGAATGAGTTTGGCGCCGGCGTAATAATGATTTTCATGGCCGCGCTTTTTCACGCGCATACAAATATCGAGGTCTTCTCCGTACATGAAATAATCTTCGTCAAACCCGCCGATACTCTCGAATAAACTTTTCCGGAGACAAAAGAAAGAACCGCTGACCGCATCAACTTCCGTGTTTTGGTTCGGATCCAGATAAGTCATGTTGTAAGAGGCAAAAAACCGGCTTTTCGGGAAAAGGCGCGCAAGTCCGATCGTCTTGAAGATCGCGGTGAGCGGCGACGGAAAGGTACGGCGGCATGCCGACTGGAGCGTTCCGTTTTCATTTAAAATTTGACAGCCCACGAGCCCCGGATTTTCAAGGGAAAGCATATATGAAAGCGTTTTCCGGAATGTATCCTGCGCAACGATGGTGTCGGGATTGATAAAAAACAAATTCTCTTTTTCGGCATACTTTGCCGCGTAGTTGCAGCCTTTGCCGAAACCGAGATTCGTTTCCGAATGGAGCCATTTTACCTGCGGGAAAAAATCCCTGCATTCCTGCGACAAAGGTTCCGGAGAACCGTTATCCAAAACGATAATTTGGGAGTCCATGTCCTCCAACGCTTTCCGGATGGAATTTAAACACGCCGGAATAAAATCGCCGGAGTTATACGCGATAATGATGACGGAGCAGGAAAGAGGTTTTTCCATAGAATCAGGCAAGTCCGAGCCTTAATTTAAGAACCAGGAAAAAAGCTTCGGAAATAATGCTTCCGCTCATTTTAGATGTGCCCCGCGTGCGATCCGTGAATACAATCGGGATTTCTTTGACCGAAAGTCCTTTTTTCCAAACTTTGAAAGTTGTTTCGATTTGAAAACAATAACCGTCACTTTTCATTTGTGAGAGATCAATCGCCTGAAGGGCTTCCCGGCGGAAACATTTGAAACCGCCCGTCACATCGTTTACGGGAATTCCCGTGACGATGCGTGTGTAGCGGTTTGCGAAATAACTCAGCACGAGGCGTTTCCAATCCCAATTCACCACGCTGATACGCCGCCCTTCGTAGCGGCTCCCCACCACGAGGTCGGCATGTTCCGCCGCCTCTAAAAAGCGCGTGAGGTCGGACGGCGCATGACTGAAATCCGCATCCATTTCGAAAATGCGTTCGTAATCGCGTTCGAGAGCCCACTTGAACCCAAGTACATAGGCCGTGCCGAGCCCGAGTTTTCCGGAGCGCATCAGGAGATGCACGCGCGGATTTTCAAGGGCATATTTTTGTACCAGCTTTCCGGTGCCGTCCGGGGAGTTATCGTCCACCACAAGCACATCAATGCACTCATGCTGTTTCAGCACTTCGGGGATAATCAGGAGAATATTTTCTTTTTCGTTATAAGTCGGAATAATGACAAGACTTTTCGGATAACTCATTTAGGGCTCCTCTAAAAATGGCGTTGCGTTTTTGAAATCTAGCAAAACCGGGCAGAAGTGAAAATCGGCGAGTATTGGTGATATCGCTTTTCGGGTATGGAATATAGGATGGGATACGGAGTTCCGGCGGAAACCTTGCACGGGGATAAGGGACATGAATTTTTCCAACCCCCAAACCCGATCCCCAAAATTTCGTGCTTGATGAGCATGTTCCCTGATTTTCATGCAAGTACGAATCAAACTTCGGTATTGCACGCAATTACGAATTACGAGGTAACCTCTGGAATTGCAAGTCAATGACAAATTACGTAATTCGTCATTGATAATTCGTAATTGTTTTATTGCAGATTTCATAGAAAATGAATTTTCAGAGGAGTCCTCTAGAACTCTTTCCCGAGTGTTTCGGAAACGGGGTATTCCTGTTTTTGTTCTCGATTGACAATTTCTCCGAGGAACCCCAGGGAGAAAAACTGAATGCCCATAATCAGGGAAAACCCGCCTAAAATCAGAAGCGGTCGCACATGCAGAGCGCCGGTGGAAATCCATTCCACGCCAAAGTAAGATAAAATACCGGTGCCGCAAAGCACAAGGAACAAACCGATCAATCCGAAAAAGTGAAGCGGTTTGGCGGCAAAACTGTTCAGGAAAAGCAGGGAAAGCAAATCCAAAAATCCGGAAACGAGCCGCGAGAGCCCGTATTTGGAAACCCCGTGACGGCGCGCCCGGTGAGCTACCGGCATTTCCGTAATGCGGTAGCCCTGCCACTTGGCCATCACCGGAATAAAACGGTGGAAATCGCCGTATAAAGGAATAAAACGCACCACCGAGGCGCGGTAAGCTTTGATTCCGCAATTGAAATCGTGAAGCCGCTTGCCCGCCACACAGGAAACCGTGAGATTGAAAAGCTTTGAGGGCAACGTTTTATGCCAGGGGTCGAGCCGCGTTTTTTTCCAGCCGGAAACCAAATCGTAACCCTCTTCGAGGAGAGCGATCATTTTCGGAACTTCCTGCGGATCATCTTGAAGATCACCGTCGAGAGTAGCGATATAACGCCCTTCGGCTTTGGAAAAACCGAGAGCGAGAGCCTTCGCTTTTCCGCAGTTAAACTGGAAACGAAATGCCCGCAAAAAAGGATACTCTCCGGATAAACGTTCGAGTTCCCCCCAGGAACGGTCGCGGCTGCCGTCATCCACCACGATCACCTCATAAGTCATTCCGGCAGGCGAAAGCGCAGACTGAATTTCGGCCATCAGTTCATTTAAACTTTCGGCTTCATCCTTAATCGGAATCACTAAACTGAGATCCATAACCTTAACCTGCTAATTTTCCGAGGGAACCGCGGATTGTTTTTCTTCTGCACCGGCTTTATCCGGTTCTATTTGTCCGGAAACCGAAGACTCCACGGCAGATTCCACCACCGGAAGCGAATTGGGCAAAGCGGCAATAGACTGCACCATCGCCATTAAACGACTCTTGCCTTGAGTGTCATAATCCGGAACGGATTTCAGCCCGCGTTCCACCGCTTCCATCGCCCGCACTTTTTCTCCGGCGGCTTCGTAAATAAATGCCGCCGCCCAATAGCAACGCCATTCCAAAGGAAACTGTTTTATGCCGAGTTCAAGGTAACGAACGGCAAACGCCGTCTTTTCTTCCACCTGTTTTTTTACTTCTGCCGTATAAGGCTGTTTGCGCAATTCCGCAATTTCTTCGCGAACCGTGAATGCAATTTGCAGGTAAAGCGAAACATAACCCGAAAGCAAGCGTTCCGTTTCCGCATTGATGTAAGCCGTGCCGTCGCCGAGCCCGCGGAACTGGAAAACGCTGTCGATCAAATAAGCGGTGCGAGCTACGTCAAATTCGTTTTTCCGGTCTTTGAAATCGCCTTTCACAAAATTGTAAATCATGCCTTCCTGTACCGCATATTTTTCAAGCCCCATAAAGTTTGAGGATCCCACCGTCGTAGAGAGATGAATCGGGCGGTCCAGATTGTTCATGGCGAGATCCAGCACGAGTTTGGACTGGGTCATCATCATCACGGAACGCGTGCGTTCCTGCCATTCGAGGAAAGCCGTGTAAACCTGAAGCATCACCTTGTATTTCAGGCTCTTGGCGGAATCCAACTCCGGATTGGCGACGAGTCTCTCCAGAATCGGCATGGCGTTTTTCGCTTTCGTTACCCAGGTGGAAGTGAGGTGATTCGGATTTTGATCGCTTCCGTCCTGAATCACCATATCGCGGTCGATACCCGCTTTATCGAAGCTGAGTTCGAGAACCGGTTCCTGATCGAGCATTTGCTTAATGTACCAGTCGGTATTCCCGAGGCTCAAATTTACCACGCGCACGTCTTTGCGAATGCCCGCCACTTCCTGCGCAAACCAGAGCGGGAACGTATCGTTATCGCCGTTTGTGAAAAGAATCGCATTCGGGCGGCAACTTTGCAGCAGGTTGTAAGCGTAATCCCACGGTACCCACAAACCGGAGCGATCGTGATCTTCAAAGTTCGAAGCAAACGGTACCAGGAAACTCACCAATATGAGAAATGCCGCTACGGGAGCCATCAAAACCGAAGAATTCAAAGCAAGGAAGAGCACCAGGAATCCGGCTCCGATGCCGAGAATCATGCTCATGAAAATATACCCCGGCGTGTAGAAATAATCGCGCTCGCGCACTTCCAGATGAACCGGCTGCGGGAACGGCGGCGCTTGCCCCATGCGGGCGTATGCGGCTTCGATCTTTTTCCAGTTTTGCCAAACCGGACTCGCTTCCGCCCGGCGCATCTTTCGCTCGGCGGCGCGGAGGGCATCTTCCGGTGCTTTCGCATAGTAAAGCCGCTCCAACTCGAGTTTTGCATTTTCAATCTCATGATTCGCTTCGATCAACGCATTCGGATCGGGAACGGTAAGGTCCGTGATGCCCGCATTCCGGAGGTCGGAAATATTGCGCGTCATGGCATTCACCCAATATTTGCGTTCGTTGTTTTCCATGCGGGTTCCGTCGGCGAAATTGATGTAGAAAATAAGCCCGATCGAACAAAGTCCGTAGAGAACAGAAAGGTAAACCCCAAGGGTACGGGAGCGGCGCGTCACGAGAACACACACGAAAATCAGCGTACCGTTAAATAAAAGAAACCAGGCGAACTGACCGGGGATCGAATCGCCCATCGCCGCCATCTGAGTCGGGAAGCTAATTCCGAGACGTTCCGTCGGCACATTTTCGTAAGCGTCGAAAACATAAGCGCCTTTATTCATGAAAGTGACGCCGCCCACTTTATAAGGCAGGTACTGCGCGATTTGATAACCGCCGAAACCCATGTGCGGGAAACTCATCAACTGGTGTGCAATTTGTCCGCGGCGGTAAAATGCCCGGCTGATCATGCTTTCGGAACCGTACTGTTTCCGTTCGATAAAATCATGGAACGCTTTCCAGTTTTCGCCGACAAACAGATTCTTTAATTGCAAATTTCCTTCGTCGTCGCGGATGTTGATTTCCGGATCGTTTTCATCGATCACCGGATTCAGTTCGGAGCGAATTGGAATGTAAAGATGCGAACTGTAACCCACGAGCGCCACCACAGCCAAAGCCAAAGAAAGGCGTACACTTCTCATTACATCGGCATTAAACGGCTTTGCAAGCGTCAAGACGGCAAGAAGGGCTATACAGCCGAGCCCGAGCATCAGGAAACCGGACACATAGTAAATCACAGAGCAAAGGAGCACACCGGTGATCCATACCGGGAGCCGGGATATAATCTTTTTCGGTTCCGCAATCAGAAGAAGCACGAACACCGCCGGAACGGTAAGCATGGTATAAAGGTGCGAGCCCACGCCGAGAAACGCGATGTAACAAATGAAAACGAGAATGCGATCCCCTTGCGGCGAATTGCGGTGGCTGAGCCAAACGAGCCCGAGGTAAGAAACGAGCATGAGGATCAGCATGGCAAAGCCGTAAACTTCCGCTTCTACCGCGTTAAACCAGAACGTGTCAGAGAAAGCCAAAAGGAACCCGGCCACGAGTGCCGCCGTCGATAACACCAGTGTACGGGCGCGCATCGAAATTTTGGCGGCGAAAGCATCTTTGGAAAGTACCTTCGATAAAAAATCCCATGTGAAAAGGGCCGTCACATAAACCGTGGCCGCCGAACTGATCACCGAAAGATAATTCACGCGTTTGGCGATTTCTTCTACCATCGGAAGCACGACAATAAAGGCGCGGGCAAGCATGACAAAGAAAGGTGTGCCCGGCGGGTGCGGGATTCCGAGGATATTTGCGGATGCGATAAATTCGCCGCAATCCCAAAAACTCACGGTGGGAGCCACCGTAATGAAATAAGTCACAAAAGCGACAAATCCGGCAAATCCGGCTACCAGATGTTTCATGATTTTATCCGATTTCAATTTTCATCTCCTGATTTTTTTTCGGAAAGCATTCCTTTGTTCTTGGCAAATTGATTGAGAATTCCATTTACAAATTGCGGGGAATCGTCCGTACTGAATTTATTGGCGATTTGAACCGCTTCAAGAATCGCGACCCTGGTGGGAATATCCGCCCGGTAAAGCAGCTCTACCATGGCAATCATAATGAGGATGCGGTCGAGTTTCGCCATGCGCCCTAAATCCCAGGCATGGGAGAGCGATTCGATTTCTTTTTCGAGTGCACTGCGGTGTTCCTGATACAAATCCACAAGCGACATTCCGTAATCTTTCATGTCGTCCCGAATCGGCGCACTCGCGAGAATTCCCGGAAGGCAAACGCCCGCGGGGGAAGATGTCAAGTCCATCGCATAAATCAACTGCATGGCAAAAATGCGTGCCGGCCGCCTGCTGACAGAACTCATTTCAACTTCCTGTAAAGTTCCGCCATTTCCACAGCGGCCACGGCACATTCCGCACCTTTGTTTCCGCATTTAAGGCCGGCGCGGTTCATGGCTTGATCCACCGTATCGGTGGTTAAAACCCCGAAAGCCACCGGAATTTTTCCGAGACCGGCGATTGCCGCCGTGCCCGAGGTCACTCCGTTCACCACCACGTCAAAGTGAGGCGTTTCCCCGCGAATCACCGCCCCAAGGGCGATGAGCGCATCGTATTTTCCGGAATCGTGAAGTACTTTCAAGACACCCGGAATTTCAAACGCACCCGGAACGCGGACCGCCGTGATATTTTCGGAGGTTACATTTAAGGCTTCGAGTTGAGAAACCGCTCCCGAAAGGAGTGATTCCGTTACGATGGAATTAAAGCGGGAAACGACAATCCCGATTTTCAAATCTTTTCCGTTCAACACTACTTTTATTTCATTGATTTTCGACATTTTTGCCTCCGGCATGTTCGAGGTGCAATACGTGCCCCATTTTTTCCATTTTCGTTTCCAGATAAAACCGGTTGGTTTCGTTAGGGGGTATTTCAATCGGGACGCGTTCCGTAATTTCAAGTCCGTAGCCCGAGAGTCCCTCAATTTTCGTGGGATTGTTCGTGAGGAGCCGCATTTGGTGTACGCCGATATCGGAAAGAATCTGTGCGCCGATGCCGTAACTGCGGAGATCGGGTTTAAACCCGAGGCTCGTATTCGCCTCCACAGTATCGAGCCCCTGTTCCTGTAATTCGTAAGCCTTTAATTTATTGCAAAGTCCGATGCCTCTGCCTTCCTGCCCGCGCATATAAAGGAACACGCCGCCGTTTTCGCCGATAAACCGCATGGCGGCATCCAGCTGTTCTCCGCAATCGCAACGGTAAGAACCGAACGTATCGCCCGTCAGGCATTCGCTGTGTACGCGCACATAAACCGGTTTTGAAAAATCAAGCTCCGGGGTCACCCAGGCGATGTGTTCCGAAGAATCCAGTTTGCTTCGGTAAGCATATACTTTAAAATCTCCGTAACGGTTCGAAATATGGGGAGCGGCCACGCGTTCCACCAGTTTCTCGGTGCGGCTGCGGTAAGCCACCAGGTCTTTAATCGCAATCAACTTTAACCCGAAACGATCCGCGATTTTCCGGAGTTCGGGGAGGCGCGCCATGCTTCCGTCTTCATTGACGATTTCACAAATCACGCCGGCAGGGTAAGCCCCGGCCATGCGGGCGAGATCCACCGCCGCTTCCGTATGCCCGGCACGTACGAGAACACCGCCGTTTTTCGCCCGGAGCGGAAACGTGTGCCCCGGTGCCACAAAATCCGAAGCCTTGTATTTCGGGTCGGCGAGCCGACGGCTCGTGAGGGCGCGTTCGATAGCGCTAATGCCTGTGGTGGTCCCTTCTTTCGCTTCCACCGAAACCGTAAAAGCCGTTTCAAATTTGGAACCGTTGTTCACACTCATCATCGGGAACCCGAGTTCGGCGACACGCTCGGAAGTGAGACACGTGCAAACCAGTCCGCGGCCGTGAGTAATCATAAAATTCACATGTTTCGTTTCACAAAGCTCCGCGAGGCATAGAAAATCACCTTCGCTTTCGCGGTCTTCATCGTCGGCAACAATAATAATGTTCCCCCGGCGAAGTTCTTCAATCGCTTCTTCAATGCTATCGAGCAATTTCTATCTCCTTCAGATAATTTTCAATATATTTCCCGATCATATCCACTTCCACATTCACCGGATCGCCCGGTTTCCAGGCCGCCAAATTCGTTTTCTCGAGTGTTTCGGGAATAATCGCCACGCGAATTTTATCTTCAAATTTATCCGCGACCGTGAGGCTGATGCCGTTCAAAGTGATGGAGCCGCGCCGGATAATGTATTTGCGGAGGGTTTCCGGAATTTCAAGATCGACTTCCACTCCGGTTTCTCTCGGAACCACTTCGAGGACGGTAGCACAGGCATCTACATGCCCCATGACAAAATGCCCGCCCATAAAACTGTCCGGGCGGCAGGGTTGCTCAAGATTCACATGATCTCCCGCCTTTCGCTTACCGAAAGCGGTATTTGCCACCGTTTGACGAATCAGGCAAAACACGGCTTCGTTTTCCGTACAGGATTCCACCGTGAGGCAAACGCCGTCGTTTGCGATGCTGTCCCCCACGTGATTATTTTTGAAAAAGCCGGTACTTTCCACAAGCATGGAGAGCGCGTCTCCGCGGTCTTTGATTTCACGAATCAAACCTTTTGCCTGCACAATACCTGTAAACATTTCAAAATCTCCGAAAGATTGAATTAAAAGACGGAACTAATCTAGAAAAAATGAAAAAGTTCGTCGGCGGCGAGATGCGCATTTTAGATGTTTTGAGTTTGGCACATAGGGTCTGAGGGAGAGCATTTAGGACTCCGTAGCGATAGCGAGGAGCCCCGCAGGGGTGAGAAAGTGCGAATAGCACTGACGAATCAATTACGGCGACTTCCGGTATTGAATGCGATTACGAATTACGGGGTAAGCTTTGGTATTGCAAGTCAATAGACTTCTTCGGAAAATAATATAAATTCAGCGTTTTAATAATGGAAATCAACAAAGTTGCCACAATTTTCGAAGAGGTCTATTGATTGTCCGGAATAACGGTATTACACACCCTTGTCACTCCGAACCGCACCACCGTCACCCTCCGAGTTGATAAAAGGTTATCGCATTTATTTAGTTGCTATGGTATGTAAAACTTTCCAATAGTGCGATGTTGCTTAATCACTTTGTT
>QMCE01000644.1_pt1 | contig 18089 bp, 15 predicted proteins | sample 1821851 | NCBI WGS metagenome assembly QMCE01 (sample SAMN09453174, study PRJNA476694) | Termite gut metagenome, whole genome shotgun sequencing project. | isolation source: worker | host: Odontotermes sp. | place: South Africa:Pretoria | collected 2016-01-28
CGGTTTATAGTGACCGCCGGGCCTACCGTGGAAGCTATTGATCCTGTGAGGTTTATCTCGAACCACTCGACGGGTCGGATGGGCTATGCCATTGCGGGCGAGTTGGCGGCGAGGGGTGCGGATGTTGCCCTTGTAAGCGGCCCGACGAGCCTGCCAACCCCGCGCGGGGTGAGGCGGATGGATGTACTGACGGCGGCGGAGATGTACGATGCGGCGGTGAGGGAGTTCGACGGGTGCGACGGTGCGGTGATGTGCGCGGCGGTGGCCGATTACACGCCCGCGCGGCCGAGCGACTGTAAAATAAAGAAAGCCGGGGACGGGATGGCAGTCGAGTTGGTGCGCACGAGAGATATAGCCGCCGAACTTGGCAGGCAAAAGGGCAACAGGCTGCTCGTCGGGTTCGCCCTCGAAACGGACGACGAGGAGGCTAACGCACTCTCGAAATTGGAGCGCAAGAACCTCGATCTCATAGTGTTGAACTCACTACGCGATAAGGGTGCGGGGTTCGGAACGGACACTAACAAGGTGACGGTCATCGAACGCGGCGGCGGAAAACACGCATACCCGCTTGCCGCGAAAACGGAGGTGGCCGCGGTGATCGCCGATGCGATCGAACGGCGCCTTGCCACACGGGAGTAGCCATGCTGAAGAGACTTTCCGTTGAGAATTACGCGCTTATCGACTCGCTCGAACTGGAGTTGAGCGACTCCCTGAATATCATAACCGGCGAAACGGGGGCGGGAAAATCGATCCTGCTGGGTGCGTTGGGCCTGCTTCTGGGCAACCGCGCCGATGCGGCTGCGCAGAAAGACCAGGGCCGCAACTGCGTGGTCGAAGGGGTTTTCGCGATCGGCGATTACGGCCTGGAGGGGTTTTTCGAGGAAAACGACCTCGAATACGATCCGCAGACCATCGTGAGGCGCGTTATTTCGGCGGGCGGCAAGAGCCGCTCGTATGTGAACGACCTGCCCGTCCAACAGACGACGCTCAAGGAGTTGGGCGCGCGCCTGATAGATATACACTCTCAGCATCAGAGCCTTATGTTGGGCGACGAGGGATTTCGTACCGGCATTCTCGACAGCGTGGCCGCGCATCGTGCGCTGCTGGCGGATTACAGGGCCATATACGATCGGATGCGCGCAGCGGAGCGGGAACTCGAAAACCTGCGTGCGGTAGCCGAACGCAGCAGTAAGGATCAGGAGTGGCTGGAGTATCAGGCCGGAGAACTCCGCGACGCGAAACTCACGCCTGGCGAGCAGGAGGAACTGGAGGCGGAACATGGCGAGTTGTCACATGCGGAGGACATAAAGGCTGCGCTCGCATCGGCAGTACAGGAGCTTGATGCCGACGAAACGGGCATACTGCCGCGCCTGAAAAGTATTGGACACGGGATGGATGGCATTGCGGCGTGCTATCCGCGCGGCGCGGAATTGGGTGGCAGGTTGCACTCGGCGCTTATCGAACTGCGCGACATAGAGCGCGAACTCGCTGCCGAGGCTGGGCGCGTGGAGTCCGACCCGGAACGTCTGGCAGTGGTCAACGACCGCCTCGCAATGCTTTACACCCTGCAGCAGAAGCACCGCGCGGCATCCGCGGAGGAGCTGATCGCCCTGCGCGACAGTTTCGATGCACGCCTTGCGGCTATGACCGGCGGCGGCGAGGCGATCGAAACACTGCGCGGTGAGATAGAAAAATTGCATAAGGAAGCCGTTTCGATGGCGGTAAAGATCACCGTGGGACGTAAATCCGCCGCGGCTGGATTGGTCGACCACGTGGTATCCGTCCTCGCCGGATTGGGTATACCTGCGGCAAAATTCGAAGTCGAGCTGACTGCCGCCGCGGATCTACGCCCGAACGGGGCCGACAGCGTCCGCTTCCTCTTCTCGGCCAACAAGAACGCCGCACCGGCGCCGGTCGAAAAGATCGCGTCGGGCGGTGAAACGTCGCGCCTGATGCTGGCGCTCAAGTCGCTCATGGCCCGGAGCGCGAAACTTCCTACGATCATTTTCGACGAGATAGATACCGGGGTCTCGGGCCCGATCGCCGATGCGATGGGCAACATAATCGAGGGCCTGGCCGCGACGATACAGGTCGTCAACATCACCCACCTTCCGCAGGTGGCGAGTAAGGGCGACACCCATTTCGTGGTCTACAAGGACGACTCGGGTGCGGCGTCGCAAACCCGTCTGGCACGCCTCGACGCCGCCGGACGTGTGGATGAGATCGCTAAAATGCTCAGCGGCAGCACCGTCACCGACGCCGCCCGCGCGCAGGCTAAATTGCTGATAGGGAGCAGGTAAGCGTTATAGCTTATCGAAAATGTGACGGAAATCTTCGTGTTCCTTCGCAAGGTAGGTTCGGAATCCGAGCCGGGCGGCGGTTTCGATGTTCGAGGGCCCGTCGTCGATGAACAGACTTTCGGAAGGCGCCATTCCGCCTTGTGCGACCATGTCGAGGAAGATTCTCTCGGCAGGTTTTATCTCGTCCATTTCGTAGGAGAGGAACGCACGGTCGAAATAGTCGTCGAACGTCAGGCCGTGCCGCGTGAAATAACTCTCCCGGATGTGGGGCATCATCACTGCATTGGTATTGCTAAGCATATATATCGTGAAACGCTTGCGCAGGTCCGACAGCATTCGGAGTTTGTATTCGGGCATCCCGACGATGAAACTGTTGAGCGCTCCGGCGATCTCGGCGTCGGTGAGGCTGCTGCGGCCGGTCTCGCGGCGGATATGGTCGTAGAACCCGGCAACTGTTATACGGCCACGTTCGAGGTCTCCGAAGATCCCCGTCTGCGCGTAATTGTTAAGCATCTGTCCGGCCTGCGGGTAACCTATCGCGGCGAACGAGTCGATGCACCTTTGGCGGTCGAGGTCGAGCAACACGCCGCCCATATCGAAAATAATGTTCTTGATCATTGTCATATCCGCCTGCGGGATTTATCCGCGGCGGCGCAAAGATACCCAACAGCACAATTCCAAGCAAGCAGTAAAATAACTTCGGAAATAAAATTCGACCAAGTTTTAAATTTCGGCCTGTTTTTTGCATAAATTTGCCGTAAACGCTTACTAAATTTGAAACTATGAAGAAAATAATGTTTCCTCTGCTCGCCATTGCGATAGTCGCGATGGCGGCATGCGCGCCGATGGCAAACACATCAGCCGACCCCGCACTTGCCGCGGCTGTCAAGGCTAAGCTGGAAAGCCGCGACTATAAGATCCATTTCGACCGCGCAACGCCCAATTCACCTGTTCTCGACCGTCTTCCCCACCTGAATAACAGGATAATGAGCCTTACTTCCGATTACAATATCCGTATTTCCGGCGATTCGATCCATTCCTATCTTCCCTATTTCGGCGAGGCGTATACGGCGATCCTCGGGGTGCAGGACGGATTGGTGTTCGACGAGCCGATCCAGGGATACAAGGTCTCGGAACGGCGGAAAGGTTATACGGAAATAAAATTCTTCACACGCACATTCGAAGACCGTTACGATTATACCATCGAAGTTTATCCCAACGGCCGGAGTTACCTTACCGTAAATCCCGACAGGAAATCTTCCATATCGTTCGACGGCGAGCTGGAACTTGAAGAATAACCGATTATGGATGATACTGTCAAGAGGAAGGATAACGCGTTCTTCCGCCAGATGCTGTTCCTTATAGTGCTTATCGGGACCGGGATCGTTATCTTCACGGAGCTTAAATTCTTTGTCGGCTCATTCCTCGGGGCGCTTACCATATATGTGGTGCTGCGTACCGTCATGTTCCGGATGGTCGAGAAACACAACATTTCGAAATGGTTCTCCTCGCTGCTGTTGGTGCTTGCGACCGGGCTTGTGCTGGGCGGGTTCTTCTGGCTTCTGGTCAGGGCTATCGGCTCGGAGATACCGGATTTCAAGATGAAAGAACTGCTGTCGGGCGTGAATGATTTCTTTTCGAGCATCAACACGAAGATCGGGATCAATATCATTCCGGACAATATCATCCAAGAGTCCGACGGGCTGATCGGCTCGGCAATAACAGGCGTGCTTAACACCACCTATAATTTTGCCGCTAATATCTTTATGATGCTGATCATCCTCTATTTTATGTTCGCCAGCGGACGGAGTATGGAGGCGGTGATATGGGAATATGCGCCGTTTAAGGACAGGAGCCTCTGTCTGATAAAGAAAGAAGTGAAGACTATGATATACAGCAACGCCGTTGGCATGCCGGTTATACTCATAATGCAAACGCTTGTTTCAACGTTGATCTATTGGCTGTTGGGCTTCGACAACCATTGGTTTTGGGGTTTCATAACGGCTATCGGTGGTCTGCTGCCGCTGCTCGGTACGGCGTTCGTTTACGTTCCGGCGGCTATCTACCTTGCCGTGGCCGGGAGTCTGTTGAGCGGTATTATCCTGTTGGTATATGGTATGGTGGTGATCTCCAATACCGACAACCTGTTCCGCATAATCCTGCTCCAGAAAGTGGCCGACACCCATCCGCTGGTGGTAATATTCGGGGTGATACTCGGCATTCCGTTGTTCGGGTTCTGGGGTATAATTTTCGGGCCGCTCTTCATCTCCGGGTTCATATTGCTGATCAGGATATACTATATGGAGTACGGGCTGCTCGACCACCCCTCCGAAGAAGAGTTGTGCGCTCCGCCGCGCAAGATCGTCCCCAGGCACTTCAAGAAAATACACGAGAAAACAACATTTGCACGCAAACCTAAAAAGAACCCTTAGTAATGCGGATCGAGGGTTGAAGCAGTACATCATAGCGAGGGCTCAAACTCTCGCTATGGCATTTAATCCCCGCTCCCGATCTGCACGGAGGCTATTCCGGGCCGAAGAACTCGATCTCGGCGATGGAATAGTTTTCCTGATAGCCCTCTGCGGGGATTATACGCAGATGGGAGGCGAGGCGGGCGGTGAATGGCAGGTTTATGAGGAATCCGGCGCGCCGGCTGGCCGCGGAGGCGTACAGCGACGGAGGGATTTCGACCGTGTATGATTCTACGGGTGTACCGCCTTCGTGGCATACCACTCTGATCTCGATCTTTTTGAACGTGCCGTGGCTGGTCTCCGAGTCGCGGGGGTAATAGATAATGGCTGTGAGGTCTGTGTCGAACGGGAACCTGAACTCATATCCCCAGACCGATGCTGCGGGGAGCGTGAGGTATACGCTTTTATCGCCGTCGATGGTTTCGTACGCGTCGTGCCCGTTTATGGAGTGGTCGTAGTAAACGGCCTCCGTGGGCGACACGGGCTTGCCGGGAAGTCCCGGTTCGGATTGGCTCACCGTTACCGATACCGTGGGCAGGCCCTCCACCGAGAATGTCAGTACGGCATCGCGCGCCTTGCCCGGGTTGGCCTCCGCGGTGAAGTTCCAGGTCACGGTCCCGTTGCCGTGCTCCGGTGCCGCGGCTGTCAGCCATGCGGGAAATGCGCCTGCCTCGATGTCGTCGGGGCTCATATTCGTCGCCAATACGACGGTGAAGTTCTCCGGATAAGCCCCGAGCGGCACTTTGCCCGATGCGGGTGATCGGAGCGAGAACGTTGGCACGAGGCCGGCCACTGCCGACTGGTTGACCGGCAGGTTCAGCGAAAGCCCGCCTCCGTAGAAGGTTATCGTGTGGCTGCGTGTGCCGCCGTCGTTTTCATCCGCGGATAACCGCACCCGCACCCCATTCGCAATATCGCTCTTTTCCGCCACTCCGAGCCAGTAGGCGAGGCCATCGACCGTGATCTCTTCCCTGTTCAGGTTCGTCGACAGGTCGACCGTGAAGCCGTTATCTGATGCGGCGAGGTCGATCCTGCCCGACGCCGGCGAAAGGAACGACAGGCTGTTGGTGTTTGCGGCCTGAACGACGGTGAAACTCTTTTCAATATTAATCCCGGCGGCCGTCGACCGGAGCGTCACCGTTGCCTGGCGTTCCGCGCCGGGGTTGGGCTGCAGCCTGAACCCGAGCATTCCCGGGGCGGAGGAGTCGTCGAGGGCGATCCACGATGGCGCGCCGCCGAATGTCACGCTGTAAGGTGTTGTGGCCGAGATCGCAACGCTCGCCGAAGTTGCGGTGGCCGGGACCGTGACCGGTGCCGGCGTGAGCACTTCGATCGACGGCGCCGGGGTGATCTCCTGGGTGTAATCGTACGCGAAATGTATTTCCGAAGCGCCGAAAACAGAGCCGCCGCGCGAGTTTTTAACGCGTAGTGTGAGATGACGCACGTTCTCCACGGTCGGGAATCCGATCACGTGACCCTCCCGCATACTCTCTTCGCTTTGGTATAGCGATGCGGGCACGCTTCCCGATGCTACCGTATACCACGTGCCCGATGTATGCGAACGGGCCAACAGCTCGTAATCGGTTATACCGTACGAAGGCGAACCGGGAACGGGATGGTAGATTATCCGGTTGAACTCGTTCAGCGCGGGCCTGCGCAGCCCGAACGTCCATTCCTTCGGCCATGTGCCCTGCCCGCTCGTAAGCGATGTCGAGAGGTCGAAGTCGCACAGCATCCCGAAGCCGCCGCCCGCCACCTGTCCCGCCAGCGAATTGTAGTCGACGGTTTGGTATGCCGCAGGGGCGCCGTCCTGATGGACCGCCACGGTGAGCGTCACGCCTTCCGCAGCGAACGTCAGGGTATGGTCCCTCCCGAGGGGCCACAGGTTCTCATCGACCGAAAACGTATATACAAGTATTTCGCCCGTCACCACGGGTTCCCCGGCCGCCGCGATCCATTCCGGCAGCGGCCCGCGCGTGATTTCCCCCGGCTCTTTACCCGTGCGTATTTCGACGGCGACATCCTGCCGGGCATATCCGATCGTGTGCCGCGCCGGCGACCGGAGCTCGAAAACATTCTCTCCCAACCCGGCGTATCCGCCCTGTGTCACTTTCACCTCGCGCTTTATTTCTGGCGAAACGTCCTCGCTGTCGGAAAAGAATTGCACGGCGACCGTGCGCGGCTCCGCCCCTCTGTTCTCACTGAGCGTAAATTCCTCTCTCTTTGTCGTCATGGCCCGGGTCTCCATGCTCCATATCCATTCTTCTCCCTTCGTATCGTACTCGAAATTTGTCCGGTAGGGGACGTTTGCCGTAACGTTCAGCGCGAGTTCGGTGTCGTCCCATGCCAGCGTGATCTCTTGTGGCCCGTCTATGTTTATCCCCGGGCCGTTGCCTTGCTGTTCGACCACCAGTGTCCGGCGCAGGTCGGGCACATTTCTCGCTACGACGGCGATGCTTGCCGAACGCGGCTGCGTACCCCCGTTCTCCGCCACGCGGAAACTCATCAGCTGTCCGGATTCCGTCACATTTTCTATCCACGGGCAGCCCGATGGCATCGAGACCGAATATTCCACGTTCGCCGTCACCGGCACGTCGACCGTCTCCCCAGCCGCGCCGGCGTAGACCGGACTCTCGAACTGCAGCACGCTTCCCGCAGCGGCCTGGACAACCTTTAGTGTGCGTTCGATACCCGAACCACCGATCCTGACCACCGCGTTCTGCGAAGATGCGGCGGTGTTTTCGCCGACCGTGACCTTCAGTTTCTGTATAACTTCGAGCCCGGTGGCGGGGACGGGCGGATCGCGCAAAGGTTCGACGGAGAGCCATCCTCCGCCGGTTACCGTTTCCGCCGTCCACTCCGGTATGTTGGTTTTGATCTGTATATGAACTGCCGATCCTGCGGCTTCGACCCACAAAATCCCATCTTCCACACGCGGGTCACTGATGGCAAGGGCCGCGGGTACGGCCTGTTTCTTGTCGTCCGGCCTTTTCTTGCACGCCGCCGCAGGCAACAGGCAAACCATGCACAACAGCCAAAGTGTGATTCTTGGATGGCGTTTCATAGTTTCGGTTATCGGTTGAACCCCCGCAATTTTATTGCGGTCACTCTATAATATCTATTTTAAATGCCGGGGGCTGTAGTTCCTCCGCATCCTGGATCGGCTCGAATTTGTGGACGATCGAGCTTTTCTTGCCGGATTCCTTGCGAATCTTTCCCGGCGGCATCCCGAAATAATCCTTGCAGAAAATACTCATGTGGGAGACAGACGAGAAGTTGTATTCTTTACTTATATCCAGGAGCGACTTGTTGCCCGATGTCAGTTCGTGGTGTATGTTGTGCGCTTTTTTCTCGCGCAGCCACGCGGAGGTCGACATGCCGAACGTCTTGCGGAAATGTGCCTTGAAGCCCGAGCGGCTGTAATTCGAGAGCCTGGCGAGTTCCTCTATGGTTTTAACTTTCCGGTAGTTTCTGAATATGAAATCCGAGAATCCCGTGTCGTTACTGATCAGCGGACGGAAAAAAACGGCGAGTTCTTCACGGGTGTAGAACCCGCGCATGATGAGCATCAGTTCCCTGAATTTAAGGTCCAGATAATGGACGCACTTCAGTCCCTCGTCGATGCAATTTTTGAGACAGTCGAAATAATCGGCAATGTGTTTATCGAACTTTAATACGGAAAATTCGTCGAAGGTTGCCGCCTTCTCGGGGATATTTTCGGAAAGGCTTTCGAGCGGACAACAGTCGCATATCTGTATGGATTTGTTGATCAGGAAGGCAATAAGGTACGAATCCTCCAGCACTTCGGCCGAGGCACGCATGTTGGGCGTAAGGAGCAATATATGTCCATCTTCTATCGTCCGCTCCTTGACCCTCTGTGCCGTCAGTTTCAGCTTTCCCGAAACGACGCACAACAATTCCGTCTCCTTAATATCCTTGCTTAGCCGCATACCTTTGCGTGCTTTGACAACCTCGACCGGGACTTCGCTGCGGCTGTAATTATAACAATTCAGATGTTCGTCTATATGATGTATCGCCATACCTAAAACAGGTTCATGCAAAATATTATCCGCGTAAGTCTCAAAAGAATAAGACACACAACGCATCAAACATATGCCGGGAAACTAAATAAGACCTATTGAAAGCCTACTACGATCGCAAAAATAGTCATTATCTTTTAGAATAACAACCATGACGACTAATAATGCGACTTTTTGCCGAAATAAACCATTGCGTATTACATATATGGACAGTAATATTGCAAAATTGGTCTTTGCCTCGACAAGTACAGATAACAGGATGAATTTTTAGAGCTTGTTTGGAATTTTCCAAACAAGCTCTAAGTGCCTCGATACGATCTCGGATCAGGATTTGGGTTTTGTCAGCCCGTACCGTTCGGCAAGGCGTTCCATAAGCGCGTAGGCCTGCTCGTAATCGTTCTCTATCACGCCTTCGAGGATCGCCTCCTTGATCTCGGCCTTGATGTCGCCCACCACTTTCGAGGGCTCGATGCCATAGGTCTGCATGATGATCTCTCCCGTCACGGGCGGCTGGAAGTTGCGTATGCGGTCTTTCTCCTCGATCTCGCGCAGTTTTTCGCGCACAAGCCCGAAATTGCGCAGGTATCGCTTCACCTTGGCCTCGATGCCCGAGGTTATATCGGCCTCGCACAGGGTCATCAGCGCGTCTATATCGTCGCCCGCCTCGAACAGAAGCCGCCTCACCGCCGAATCGGTCACCCCCTCCTCGGCCAGCACCTGCGGCCGCAGATGTAGGAAGACCATCTTCTGGACGAACTTCATTTTTTCGTTCATCGGCAGCTTAATCCGCCGGAATATCGCAGGCGTCATTTTCGAGCCAACGACCTCGTGACCATGGAACGTCCATCCTGCGCGCGGGTCGTAAGCCTTGGTCGCCGGTTTCCCTATATCGTGGAGCAGCGCCGCCCACCGCAGCCACAGATCGTCGGTATGCGGTGCGATATTGTCGAGTACCTTTAAAGTATGTATAAAGTTGTCCTTATGCGCATTGTTCCCGACGCGCTCCACTCCCTTCATTACTGCCAGCTCGGGAAAGATAAGCGGCAGCAGACCCGTCATATCGAGCAGTTCGAAGCCCATCGAGGGGCGCGGTGCCATTATTATCTTGTTCAACTCCGTAGTGATCCTCTCACGCGAAACGATACCGATCCGCTCGCGGTTGCGTGCAATGGCATCGAACGTCTCCGGCTCGATGTCAAACCCCAACTGCGCCGCAAACCGGATGCCGCGGATCATCCGCAGAGGATCGTCCGAGAACGTGCGGTCGGGATCGGTCGGGGTTCGTATTATCAGGTCTTCGAGGTCGTCCATACCCCCGAACGGGTCGACAAGCGCGCCGAAATCCCCTTTGTTCAGCGACCACGCCATCGCATTGATCGTAAAATCGCGCCTCAACTGGTCGTCCTCTATCGTGCCGTCCTCGACGATCGGCTTTCTCGAATCGGCCCGGTACGACTCCCGCCGCGCACCCACGAACTCCACTTCCATATCCCCGGCGCGCAGCATCGCCGTCCCGAAATTCCTGAAAACGCTCACATTGGTCCGCCTCCTACGCCCCAACTCCTCCGCGACCTCGATCCCGCTCCCCACGACCACCACGTCTATATCGGTCGACGGCCGCCGCAGATACCAGTCGCGCACATAGCCGCCGATGACAAAAGCCTGCATGCCGCGGCTGTTCGCGATCTCTCCTATCTCCCTGAATATCGGGTCTGTAAGCGGTTGTTTCATCCTTATTTCAATTCCCGCAAATAGAGTTGTATCGTATTCTCAAACCCGAGGTAAATCGCATCGGCGATCAGCGCATGCCCTATCGACACTTCGTCGAGAGATGGTATCGTGCTGGCGAAGTAGCGCAGATTTTCGAGGTTGAGGTCATGACCGGCATTTATCCCGAGGCCCAGACGGACGGCTTCGCGCGCCGTGGCGAGGTATGGCGCGATGGCGGCTTCGCGATCGGTCGCATAGCGGCGTGCGTAATCCTCGGTGTAGAGCTCGATGCGGTCGGTGCCGGTTTCGAGGGCATAGGGCACAAGCTCGGGCAACGGGTCGAGGAATATCGACACGCGGATCCCGGCGCGGTGGAACTCCTCCACCCTGTCGCGCAGAAAGCGCGTGTGCTTGCGCGTATCCCAACCTGCGTTCGAAGTTATCGCATCGTGGGCATCTGGCACGAGGGTGACCTGCGTGGGTACGACTTCGAGTACCAACTCAGTGAAACTGTCGATCGGGTTGCCCTCGATATTGAACTCGGTGGTCACCACCCGCTTCAGATCGCGCGCGTCATGATAACGGATATGCCGCTCATCGGGCCTCGGGTGGACGGTGATCCCCTGCGCCCCGAACCGCTCGGCATCGACGGCGGCCTGCACTACATTAGGCAGGTCGCCTCCGCGCGAGTTGCGCAGCGTAGCTATCTTATTTATGTTGACGCTCAGTTTTGTCATAAAAGTCGTATATTTGGGAATGCAAAGTTAATAAGAATATATGAGAATAGCGTTATTTTCGCGAGGCGGGACCGCAGAGGCCGAGAGCGAATTGCGGCAGGCTGGTTTGGAATACGGCGTCTACCCCGACGGGTGGCAGGGTGCGGATGTGGCGGTGAGCTACGGCGGCGACGGGACATTCCTCGACTGTGTGCGCGAGGTGGGGCGCCACGGCATTCCGGTGCTTGGGATAAACTCCGGGCGCCTGGGATTTCTGGCCAATGTGCCGAAGGAGGATATGCGACAGGCGTTCAACGACTTACTAGAAGGTCGCCACACCACTGAGGAGCGTCCTCTTATCGTGGCCAGCGGCGATTTCGCCTCGCAACCTGAGTACCCCTACGCATTCAACGAATTCTCGATCCAGCGCGGCGGGACGAGCATGATCTCGGTCGAGACCTATATCGACGGCGAGATGGTAGCGACGTATTGGGGCGACGGGGTGATCTTCTCGACGGCGGCCGGTTCGACGGCCTATTCATTGAGCGCGGGCGGGCCCGTGGTCGCGCCGGGCTGCGAGTGCTTCGTGCTTTCGCCCATTGCGCCCCACAACCTGACGATGCGCCCGGTGGTGATCCCCGACGGGAGCGAAGCGATGTTCAGGGTATCCACGCGCGACGAATACGCCTTCGCGACGCTCGACAACACCAACTTCCGCGTCGCGAACGGAGCGACGTTCAGGGTGTCGAAAGCCGAAAAACCTGTTTTTTTGGTGAAATTGCAAAATATATCTTTCTACGATACGTTAAGGAATAAAATGCTGTGGGGTATCGACAAGAGAGGTTGACAATTGGCAATGGATAATTGACAATTGAAAATGAGGGGGTCGGATCGGAATCATTGTCCATTGTCCATTGTCAATTGTCAATTATTCGTATCTTTGCACTTCTAAACAGTACAAAACCCTTGCGGATGGGCGAAAACGAGAACATACCCCGCCACGTCGCCATTATAATGGACGGCAACGGCAGGTGGGCCCGGGAGCGCGGAATGGAGCGTGTGGAGGGCCATATCCGGGGGGTGGAGAGCGTGCGCGAGGCGATACGGTCGGCAGTGAGGCACGGGATAGGTTACCTGACGCTCTACGTGTTCTCGAAGGAGAACTGGGGGCGTCCGGCCACGGAGGTCGACGCGCTTATGGAGTTGATCTGCAAGTGCGTGGGCGAGGAGACGCCGGAACTGGTGAAGCAGGGTGCGAGGATAAGGATAATAGGGGAGAGGGGAAACCTTCCGGCGAAAGTGCGGGAGGATATGGCGAAGATCGAGAAAGATACGGCCGGCGGCAGGACGGTAACGGTGGTCCTGGCGCTCAGTTACAGCTCGAAAAGCGAGATCACGGAGGGGGTGCGCAGGATCGCAGCCGCGGCAGCCGAAGGGACGGTAAAGCCCGAAGACGTGACGGCGCAGTTGATCTCGGATACTTTATACACGGCGGGAATGCCCGATCCCGACCTGCTGATAAGAACGGGAGGGGATGTGCGCCTGAGTAATTTTATGCTGTGGCAGGCCGCCTACGCCGAACTTTATTTTACACCCGAATACTGGCCCGACTTCGGAGCGGAATCTTTCGACCGCGCGGTTGAGGCCTACGGCCGGCGGGAGCGCCGCTACGGATTAATATCAAAAAACAGTCAATAACGATGACAAGCAGACTGCTGATTTTTATTTTGACCATTATCGCCTTTTGTCCGGCCGCTTCGGCGTCGCCGGACGGATTCCGCTTACGGAGTTACGCGGCGGAGTTGCAGAATCCCGTCGACACTACGGCACGGCAGGAGTATCCCGTGATGAACTATCGAGGCCAGAAGCGATATGTCATAAACGACGTGGATATGCATGTCAAGGGTTCGTTCCTGAACGATCCGAAGAATATGGCCGAACAGGTGGGTATCTTCGTGGGCGACACGATCAATGTCCCGGGTGCGTACCTGACGGCAGCCATCAATAAACTTGTCGCGAGGCAGCAGTTCTCCTACGTCGACATCGTGGCCGAGCCGGTGGACGACGAACGCGCGAATATAATCATATACCTCGAATCGACCCCCAGGGTCAGCGAATGGAAGTTCGAGGGTATCCGCAAAGGGCAGGCCACGACGCTGAATACCAACATGGGGCTCAAACCGGCGCAGTCGCTTTCGGACTACGATATAAACAAGCATAAGAATACCATCAAGAACTTCTTTCGTGAAAAAGGGTTCCGGAATACGGAGGTCGACCTGAGGATCGAGAACGATGAGCGTTACCCGCAGTCGAACCTCGTGATCGTGACCTTTATCGTCAACACGAACCAGAAAGTAAAGATCGGCGACATCACCTTCTCGGGGAATACCGAATTCTCGTCCAAACGCCTGCGCCGCGCGTTCAAAAAGACCCACAAGAAGAACTGGAATATATTCCAGAGCGCCAAACTCAACGATAAGGAGTATGAGGCGGACAGGGATGTGAACCTGATCGACTTCTATAATTCGAAAGGTTTCCGCAACGCCTTCGTTCTTGGCGATTCGATCTACAACATAAGCGAAAACCGCATAGGTATACATATCGACTTGTCGGAGGGCGACAAATACTATTTCCGCAATATCAGCTTCGTGGGTAACACGATCGCACCGACCGAGTTGTTCGAGATGACGCTCGGCATTCAGAAAGGCGATATATACGACAAGAAGACGCTCGACAAGCGGCTGGGTATCGGCGCCGCGGGGAACCCCACCGAGAATCCCAATTCGATAGACGCGTTCTACAAGAACGACGGATATTTGATGGCGAATATAGTGCCGGCCGAGATAATCGTCGGACGCGACTCGATCGACCTGGAGGTCAAGATATTCGAGGGCAAGCAATTCACGATCAATGAAGTCGACATCGCAGGCAACCTGGCGGTGGATGACGAGATAATCCGCCGCGAGCTGTACCTGATGCCGGGCGAACTTTACAGTCAGGAGATGGTGATGGCGACCATGAGGCGCCTGTCCACGATGGGGCACTTCGACGAGACGACCACCATCCCCGACATACAGCCCGTGAGCGACCAGTTGGTCGATATTGCGTACTCGCTCACCGAAGTGGCCAGCGACCAGTTCGAAATATCGGGCGGCTGGGGGGCAGGAATGTTCATCGGCTCGGTCGGTATCAGCATCAATAACTTCTCCACCCGCAGGCTGTTCGACGGAGGGGAGTGGAAACCATATCCGCGCGGGCAGAACCAGTCTCTCAGCCTCAGGGCACAGAGTAACGGACAGTACTACAAGGCGTTGTCGCTCAGTTTTATGGAACCGTGGCTGGGCGGCAAAAAACCGGTATCGCTCAGCGTGGGAGCGCATTATTCGGACGAAACGGACGCCTACATCTTATTCCAGAAATCGGACAAGCACTTCCGGACCGTCGGTGTTTCGGTGGGAATCGGGCAGAGGCTCATGTGGCCCGACCCCAATTTCCAACTCTACAACGAAATATCGTACACGGCGTACATGCTCGAGAACTGGAACTACTTCATCCCGAATATGACCAAAGGCATGTCGAATATTTTCGCGCTCAACACGACCTTTGCCCGCAACACCCTCAGTTCGGACATCTTCCCGAGCAGCGGTTCGGAGATTTCGCTTTCGCTCTCCCTTACCCCGCCATACTCGCTTTTCGACGGCAAGGATTACAGCGACACTAAAATGGCCCTGAAGGAGAGGCACCGCTGGGTCGAATACCATAAGTGGAAGTTCAAGGGCGACTGGTATACCTCGCTTTCGGCCGACGGGAAGTTCGTATTCAGGACCGCCGTCGAATTGGGATATTTGGGGCACTATAACAAAAACAAACTCTCGCCGTTCGAAGGCTTCGACGTGGGCGGCTCGGGGATGAGCGGATATAATGTTTACGGTGTCGACATCGTAGGTCTGCGCGGTTACGACGACGGCTCCCTCACACCGCAGTCATTGAGTGGCACGAGTGATTACGCGCGAGTATATAACAAGTACACGGCCGAGCTTCGCTATATGATCATCAACCAGCCTGCATCGACGATCTATGGCCTCGCGTTCGCGGAGGGCGGTAACGCATACCGCAACTGGAAAGAGTTCAACCCCTTCCAGATTAAGCGCGCACTCGGTGTTGGCGTCAGGATCCGCCTGCCGATGGTCGGTATGCTGGGATTCGACTGGGGATGGGGCTTCGACGCCCAGGTCGGCGAAACGAAACGACACGGGTCGCAGGTCACTTTCACGTTCGGGAACCAGTTCTAAATCGACGGACGGCCGGTTAACGGCGGAATGCGGCAGGGTATTTGAGGCAAAGTGCATAAACTAAAACACATACAATTATGAAGAAGTTTATAATCCTTTCGGCGGTATTGGCTCTGGTGGGCTTCACCGCAAGCGCTCAGAACTATATGGTGGTCAACACCGAGACCGTCTTCATGTCGATGGCCGCGTACACTAATGCCGAGGCGTCGCTGGAGCGGTTGGGAGAACAGTACCAGACGGAAATCGACGACGCTTTTGCCGAGGTCGAAAAGATGTATAACGATTATGTCGCGCAAAAACCTTACCTTTCGGAGTCTTCACGTTCGACACGTGAGGCCGCGATACTCGACCGCGAGGCCGAAATACTGGAACGCCAGGAGGGCCTGTTCGGGCCCGAGGGCGAATTGATGAAAAAACGTGTGGAGATGGTAAAACCGATACAGGACAGGGTTTTCGAGGCGATAAACCGCTATGCGCAGGCCAACGGTTTCGCGCTGGTTATCGACCTGGCCAACAATCCGACGGTGCTTTATTACTCGTCCGCAGCCGATAAGACGCAGGCAATTATCGAACTTGTAAAATAAACCAACTAAATTCTAATGAAAACCATTCTTAAACTAACCCTTGTTGCCGCAGCGATGCTGCTGGTATGTGGGACAAACGAAGCTTCGGCCCAGAAATTCGGTTATATCGACATTCAGGAACTCGTGTTCTCGATGCCCGAGATCGAGTCCGTACGCACCAATTACGAAGCTGTCCAGAAAGACTTGTCCGAACAGCATGAAGCTATGGTGGTCGAATTCAACAGGAAAAGGGACGAATACCAGCGTACTCAGGCAACGCTTACCGACAGCATGAAGAGGCTCAGGGAAGAGGAGTTGGAAACTACCATTCAGACTATTACGAAATTCGAGCAGGAGATACCGACATCCCTTCAGGAACAACAGAACAAACTGCTGGAACCGCTGTTCGTCAAGGCACAGGAGGCTGTAGATACAGTTGCAGCGGCCAATGGGATCACTGCGGTATTCACGGCCGGCGCGCTTATCTATATCGACAAAGCTACGATGATCGACGTCCTGCCGCTTGCCAAAACGCACCTCGGGATACAGTAACAGCTTTGTAGTATAATCAAAGATATTCGACCGCTACCGCGCCGATTTCAGCCGTATGTGCGCCAAGCCGCTCTACATCGGCTACGTAGTCCACAAGACCTACATCGACGTCTATGAGGAGTGTGCCGAGGCGGCCGCCGTCACGGTGGTTGGTGCGGTCGTTACCTCGGTCGGCCCGGGCCGGCGCACCTACTTCTACGCCGACCGCCCCTTCATCTACTCCATCGTCGAGAACAGCACCGGCACGATCCTCTTTATGGGGAGGGCGAACAAGTTTTAAACACTTGTATAGGAGATAGCTGATTAAGATCACAAAAAAGGGTCCGTCTCATAGACGGACCCTTTTTTGTGCAGAATGCCCCGACTAAACAGGCCGGATTACATCAGGAACCCGAGATCATCGCCCGAAGAGTACTCCCTGGGCTGTTGCCCGTACTTGAACACTCGCAGTGTACGCGGCCCGATATGTTCCAATTTGCCGCCCTCGACGCGGAACATGCACCCCTCGCGCAAACCCGCAACGTACATATCGGGATTAGCCTTGATATACTCCTCGATGCGCTGTTCGCGCGTTTCGCCCGCGTGTCCGGCCGGGTTGTGGTCGAGGTAGTGGGGGTTGATCTGGAACGGGATCGCGCCGATCACGTTGAACGACGGCGGCTGTACGATCGGCATATCGTTCGTCGTGCAGATCGTGGGGCAGGTCACGTTGCTCCCTGCGCTCCATCCTATATAAGGTACGCCCGCGCGCACGCGCTCGCGTATAGCCTGCACGAGGCCCTCCTCCTGCATCTTTTTGGTGAGCGCAAACGTGTTGCCGCCGCCCACCACGATACACTTGGCATGGGCGACCTGCGTGGCCGGGTCTGCGAACTCGTGCGTCCCGCGCACCTTCACCCCGATCTCGTCGAAGCGCGCCTGCACCTTCCGCACATAGTCGTCATAGGAGAACGTCACCGCCGCATAGGGCACAAAAAGTACCTCTTTTATATCTCCGAGAAAATCGCGGATATTGCCGATCGGGTACTTCAGGTATTCTTCGCCTGCGTTCGTGGAGTTGCTGATAAGTAGTAGTCTCATAGTGTTTTATCTGTTAGTTAGATTTTATTTGGAATGCGGAAATGATCGCCATATACCGTGTAGTGCATTTCAACATAATCGCCGTCGTTAATCATTTCGAACATCTCTTTGGATACGCGATACCTTCTGTTGTCGATCACAAAAAAATATGTATACTCATCCACTCTCTCCCCTTTCCCTGTTGTTTTGACCAAATTGCCAAGAGGCACGCCGGGGCCCTTCCCGCGGGCGTGACCGAATATCGACACGGCTTCTTTACGTTGGACTGTAACCGTCACGACTTTTTTGTCATTCGCTTTAATATCTTCGAGCAACTTGCGGTTGATCCTGTAATGGACATACCAACCCACTGCCGCAGCCGAGAG
>QMCE01769515.1_pt1 | contig 18084 bp, 20 predicted proteins | sample 1821851 | NCBI WGS metagenome assembly QMCE01 (sample SAMN09453174, study PRJNA476694) | Termite gut metagenome, whole genome shotgun sequencing project. | isolation source: worker | host: Odontotermes sp. | place: South Africa:Pretoria | collected 2016-01-28
ATTGCAAATCTAACCGGGTTTTGCTGAAGCTCTTATTACAAGCTTTCAATCTGAATCGTGCGCTTTTTTGATTCGGGACGTTTTTTTACATCAAGCGTAAGTACTCCGTTTTTGAATTTTGCGCTGATTGACTCGTAATCGGCATTTTCGGGAAGGGAAAAAGTCCGGCTGAAACGGCTCTGCCTCCGTTCTTTCAGGATAAAACGGCCCTTCTTCTCTTCAACTTTTTCTTCGGTCGATTCTTCCTGTTTTGATTCGACCGTAATTTCCTTGCCGTTGGCATGAACTTCGATGTTTTTTTCTTCAAGGCCGGGAAGTTCAATGTTTACCGAATAAGACTCATCATTCTCTTCTATGTCCATCGCGGGAAGATGAAGATGTTTGCTTGCGGGGGCGAGCAAGCTGTCGCCGAAAAAAGATTCCATATAGCGGTCAAAATCGCTCATGGCTTTTTCAATTGATACAGGACGATACAAAGTTACAGATTTCATAAGATACCTCCGTGGTTCTTTTATATAAAATATGTGTCACGCAAGAACAATGTTCTTTTGCATGTACGTTTATATAAAAGCAAAAATCGTGCCAAAATATCAGAAAAACATATAAAAATCGACAATATTTTTAATTCTTTATAATACAACAAATTATAGAATTGATGTGATTTTTCCCGTACATTTTCAGAGGAATTGATTATCAATCATACATATTCAGAAAATTTTTTGTGTTAAAATGACACATGTGTATCATTTTGATTTTTTACAGTGTCATAATGATACGATTTGGAAGAAATATACGCTTAATTGGACTTTGTGGAAACAACATGAGGTGAAAACATAATTCTTATCTCGCTCCCATTTTTCAATATTGAAAAATCAGTGATGGTTTTAAATCTGTGAGAATACGGCTTATTTATAAAATATTCGTCAAATTCTGCTTGAAATCCCGCAAATTTCAAGGCATATTAGTAAGTAGATGACAATTCTTCAGGAAGATGCTTTATACGAATTTCTCGAAAATGCCGATAGCGCGTTTTCTATCGATGAAGTTGTATCTTTCATCAGATTGATTGACACGTCGGGAAAAACGAAACGGTTCACCGAAGAAGTTATTGCTTTTCTGAGTGCCAGAAACCTGGCTTTTCACCTGGGAAAAAATGTCTATATATCCCGCCGGGGCTGTTTTGAATCGGCCCGTTTTGTGATTAATCCCAGCAGGCTGGAAATTATGAACGGGATTCTTATTCCCGGACATCGTTGTATTCCTTTTGCGAATCCGGCGGTGCTTCCGCAGAACTATACGTTTTATTGGAAGGGGCTGCCGATTCCCGAAACCTTTATGGAAGGAGCCCCGGAAGAATTTTACCCGTATTATGCGCTGTTTGGAGAGGAATATGCTCCTCAATATGTCGCTTGCGATAATCCGGAAAACGAACAAGCGTTTAATGATAGTTTTTATGAAGATCCGCCGGAAGTATCAATTAAGACATTGGACATGAGCGCGGTTTTTCGGACAAGCGGTTTTGTTCCGGGCGACATGTTTGTTGTTAAAACCATGAATTGGCTGAACGCAAGTTTTGAACTTGAACGTGTCGCGGCTGGTTCATGGTCAAAACGCGAGTTATATGCCTGGGTGGAAGAAGCGGAGGCGGCTTTTCGGGAAGTTTTTTCCAGGCATGGCGCGTGTTATTCTATTGAAGAGCAAATTTCTTATGCGTATTGGTACGGCGGAAAACGTATGCGTGATGTTCCGGCTTACGCGCTGGATGATTTTCTTTATAATCAAACTGAACAAATCGAGACCGTTCCTTATGGAATCGAAACCCGGTTTTGGTACGCGGGAAAAGAGATTCCCGATCTGGAAGATTTACGCGCAAACCAGGGGCCGCCGGACCGGACTCCCATCGAAGAAATTCTTTATGCGCGGGGGATCCCTGTTTCGGAATATGTGATTCAATCTTATGTGAGAGACGCGCTTTTCAGGAACGAAGCTAATATCGATAATATTGCCGATCAGTTGATTCCTCCGTCTGTCGGCATGTCTCCTGACCGGCGAAAATTTGTTGTTAGTTATTTGAGGGAAGTGTATAAGGAATATTCCATGCACTATTCTCCTTTTGCGGACAGAACGATGGGGCCCATCAGGAAGCGGATTTGCGAACTTCATACCGCGGTGATTGATCATGCTGCCCGGATAAACAAAGCCGGAGTTGACAAAAGCTGGTTTCCCAAACATGCCTTTGTCATATTTTCCCAGATTCAAGGCCACGCGGCCGGAATTCTTGAAGACCTTAATACGGATGAAGCGCCGGACGCGGCCGATCTTGAAGCGATGGATGGATCATCGGACAGTATGCTGGAAACATACGAAGAAATAAAAATCCTCATTGAAGAATCCATAAAAAGTTACAGACAACGAAAAATCTCGATTGTCCGGAAACCTGAAACCATTCTTTCTTCTGTTGAATGGCTGACTTTCCAGGCGAGTCTTGGCGGCACCGATGTTTGGCGCCGTTTCATGATTCCAAGCTCCGCGGATTTATATAATCTTCATGATGTCATACAAATCCTTTTTGAATGGAAGAATGAAAATCAATATCGATTTGTGTTAGATGAAATACAGCAAGATCTGAAGCAGAACAATTATTCATGTGATCATTCTATAACATTGGCAAATTTGCATTCCAAGGGCAAGATGGAATTTATCTACGAATATGGAAGCCGTTGGACAGTACGATTGATGTTTCTTTTAAATGACGGTGATATCCCTGTGTTGGGAAATTATTGTATCGCCGGAGCGGGAGCCGCTCCGCCCGGATATGTTGGAGGCCCTGTTCAATTCCGCCGTTATATGAACTTGCAGACAAAAGGATCAAAAAAAGGAAAAGAATTTGATCTTCACGCGTTTAATATGAATGATACAAATAGAAAACTGTCGGACTTTTATGCGAAACAAAGCCCTGAGTTAACAAGGATGTTTGTCAATGAATGATAATACACTGGTTTCACTTTTAGACCGCGGCGGAGTTTTTTACGATATTTCCGGAACCGCCGTAAAAGATGTGATGAATAATTTCCTCAAAATGATAGATTTGCCTTCAGAACTAAATAAGGATTTATTGTTACAAGCAATATTGGAACGGGAAAATCTTATGTCTACCGCGATGGGAAACGGAATTGCGCTGCCGCATCCGAGGAATCCTTTGGCGGAAAAACCGGAACATCAAAGTATTTCCATCGGCTTCCCGGAAAAGGGAATCAACTGGAAAGCACTGGACGGAAAGCCTGTTCATACGGTAATTTTGATTGTGTCGGCATCGCCAAAATTACATCTTCATACTTTGTCAAAAATAAGTTTTTTGTGCCGGCAGGAATCATTTGTACAATTACTGCGGAATCGTTCTTCTGGAGAAATATTACGGAAAGCAATTCAGGACGCCGAGGCCGCCTGGGATTAAGGGAAAGCAAAATGGAACAGCAACTATCAAGAGAAATCCGCTTGGAAGAGCGTAAAAACAAAGTAATCGAAGACTTGTCGGTTCAATTTTCTCAAAACGAACTGCCTATGGAAGAATATGAACGGCTCGTAGAGTACATCAATAAAGCGGAAACGGAAAGGGAACTCGCAATCATAGAAAAAATATCGCGTGAAAACAGCCTGTATGCCGGAAGGGATGAACGCCGGGAAGAAAGACCTGAATCCCGAAGAAGCGCCGAATCGGAAGATGATAAATCCAGCGTTGCGCTGCTTTCTAACCGGCATCTTTCAGGCGATTTCTTTGCGGGCAGGAGTCATTCCCTTTATACGATTTTGGGTTCCCAGGAAATAGAAATTAACGACGGTGATTTGCCGAATGGACGAACAGAAATTACGATCATATCATTGTTAGGTGATACGAAAATTAAAGTTCCGCCCAGCGTAAAAGTAAAAATTAACGCGCTTCCCATTTTAAGCGACGCAAAAGTTGCCCGCAACACAGAGGCCGTATCTGGTGACGGACCAGAACTTGTCATCAACGGAATGGTGATATTGAGTTCAATCAATGTAAAGTATGTAGACAAAGATAAACGTCCCTGGAAGAAGTTGTTCGATTGACAGAGAAACACAATGGTCTTATTTCAAAATATCGGGTATTAAAGCAATGCATGTAATTAAAAACACAAAGCCCCTTGTTTTTCTGTTTCTCTTTATTTGTTTTTTTTCATCCTGCCGCAAGGCTCCCGAAAGCCAGACAGAATTTGTCTTGGGCACCATTTGCTCGGTCAATTTATTTGAGCAAGGCACATCAGAAGTGTACCAAGCTATATTCGCGCGTCTTCGGGAAATAGAAGATCACATGAGCGCCAACAGAGCCGATACCGATGTGGATAGGATTAACCGGAACGCGGGAGTCGCCCCGGTCCAGGTTCATGATGATGTCATACAGGTTCTTCAAAAAGCGCGTTACTATGCGGAATTGACCGGCGGCGCCTTTGACCCAACCGTTGGTCCTTTGGTTTCCCTTTGGGGGATTGGGTTTGAACATCCCAGAGTTCCGGAGGAAAACGAAGTACAGGAAGCCCTGTCTCTAATTAACTGGCGGGACATCGTTATTGATGCCGGCGCAAAGACCGTGTTTCTTCCCCGGCAGGGAATGAAGATTGATCTTGGGGCGATTGCCAAAGGATACGCCGCGGATGAAGTTTCGAGGATCATTCGGGAAGCAAATATCAACAAGGCAATTATCGATCTTGGCGGCAATGTTATCGTTATCGGATCAAAGGGAAGAGGTATTCCCTGGCGCGTGGGAATTCAAAACATATCGGGAATCCGCGGTGAATATTTGGGCATTATGAATGTCACGAATAAGACGCTCGTAACATCAGGGGTCTATGAACGTTACTTTGAACAAAACGGCAGGCGGTATCATCATATTCTTTCCACAGAAAACGGCTATCCTGTCGATAATAACTTGTTGGCGGTAACAATAATTACAGACAACTCAATTGACGCGGACGCTCTTTCAACGTCTCTGTTTGCCCTTGGATACGAAAAAGGTTATGAGCTTGCGGCGTCGCTGCCGGGAGTAGAAGCCGTGTTTGTTTTTAATAACGGGATATTGCGTGGAACACCTGGAGTGTTTGAAAATTTTGAATTGGCGAATAGACAGTTTAACGTTTCAGAGTAAAAGGACAGTTTGCCGTATATGCGATTTATCGTAAGAGATATTTGATCTGTTCCCCTTGCAGCCTATAGACGGTCCAGTCATTCATAGCTTCCGCGCCTTGGGCTTTGTAAAAATCGATGGAAGGTTTATTCCAATCCAGGCACGACCATTCCAGCCGGCCGCAGTTACGTTCAACCGCTATGCGAGCCATAAATTTCAGCAGAGCTTTTCCCAGGCCCTTTCCGCGGAGCCTTTCTTTAACATACAAATCTTCTATGTACAAACCAGGTTTCCCCAGGAATGTTGAATAATTGTGAAAGAACAAACAAAATCCAGCCGGAGCTTCTTCATACTCGCAGATTACAACCTCCGCGTATTTCTTTTTAAAAATAGTTTCCGCAATATCTTCCGGCGCCGCGCTTACCTGTTCTGACATCTTTTCATAATCAGCAAGTTCTTTGATAAACTGAAGAATCAACGCCGAATCTTTTTCTTCCGCAAAACGGATGGTGGTTTTTTCATTTATCATAAAGCTGTTCATCGTATCTCCAAGCTATTGGTTTTATGACAAATTTAGTATATCCTATAAAAAGGAAAAGGAAAACAACAGAGGCAAGATAACGGATGTTCAACAAAGACATCATGAGGAACGATGAATGATTATTGGGATTGATATTGGAAGTACCACGACCAAAGCGGTGGCGATAAAAAACAAAGAACTTGTCAAGAAAATAAAAACCAAAGCTTTTGACGCGGTAACATCCGCCACCGGAGCTCTTGGGAAAATGATTCTGGAAGAATCTATCACGCTGCAGGAAATAGAAAAGATTGTTATTACCGGCGTAGGTTCTTCAAAAATCAACAACAATATCTTTGGAATTCCTACAAAAAAAATCGATGAAATTACCGCTGTCGGCATCGGCGGCATGTATTTGGCGAAACAGGATAATATCATTATTACCAACATCGGAACAGGAACGGTGATCATTGAAGCCAATCAGGAAAAGATCATCCACTACGGCGGTTCGGGGGTCGGCGGCGGCACGATTGTGGGTCTTTCAAAAAAGATGCTGGGGATAGAAAATATTGATACCGTGGTAAATATAGCGAGCCTTGGCGATCTTGGGAAAGTCGATCTTCTCATTGAAGACATCACCGATAAAGATGTAAGTTTTTTGGATAGGGAAACCACCGCCGCCAACTTCGGGAAGATGCTTGAAACATCCGGAAAGTCTGATATAGCGCTTGGAATCCTGAATATGGTGTACCAGGTTATCGGCGTACTTTCCGTGTTTGCCGCCCGCAGCAAAAATATCACAAAAGTCGTTGTTACCGGAAACGGAAGCGGCAATCCAATAGGGCAGCGTATCCTCGCGAGCGTAACAAAAATGTATGGCGTTACATTTGAATACCCCGAAGACGCGGAATATGCAACCGCTATCGGGGCGGGATTTTCGGATTAAGATAACGGGAAAATCCGGTCGTCAATCCGCGGCTCTCACCGCAAATTCCCAACAGACGTGTCATATTCGTAGAGCCTCTCCAGAATACGGTAAATCTTATTCCCATATTCTTTGTCCGCTGCCCAGCGTCCGGTAAGATCGTGAATGGTCGGCGCGATGCCGTATTTGACCCATTTATACCGGGGATCAACAAGGGGCCGATTCAACGGTTCCGCGGAAGCGTATCCTTTCAGGTGCTGGATGTGCGCCCTAACGCCGGTTTGCGGATTCGGAAAACGTTCGCCGGTTTGTTCCGGTCCGATAGCTCCAAGACCGCAGAAATTGTTCATGTCCGGGGTAACAAGGCCGCCGAACCGCATGAATCCTGTTTCCAGACACATTTGGCTGAAAGCAATATCCGCGTTGATTCCTTCGATTCCGGCTTCTTCAACATAAAAGCGCGCCAATTCCCGGGCCCGCTCCGGCGGCAGCGAAGCGTTTGTTTCCGACAAAAAACCGGCAAGCGTTTCGCTCGTAATCAAGCCCTGCCCCATTATGGAAACCGGAATCTGCGGAACCGTTTTTTCAGGAGGCAGTTCCGGCGGAAATTCCGGCGGAAATTCCGGCGGCAAATCCTGAGGAAGATGCATACACGACACAAATAAAATCGGAAGAAGGATAAAACACAAATATATCTTTCGCATACTATATTTTTCGGTAAAAAAGCTTTTTAAATAAAAGCAAAACGCGTAATAATGCCTTACCTATATTGATGAACGACAAAGTACACGACAATACGATAGATTATCCGAAAGTTTCATATAGTAGGAAATCAATCAGCATGATTAATCCTTTGGAACTCCCAAAGGACAAACGGCCGAGGGAACGTCTTTTTAAGAACGGAGCCGAATCGATGTCCGACCAAGAATTATTGGCGATCATTTTGAATTCGGGGATTCCTGGAAAAAACGTTAATGAAATAGCGACGGATTTGCTCAAATTGATTCATCGGCCGGAGTGTGTTCCGTCGGTGAAAGATTTATCCCGGTTGAAAGGAATCGGCAAATCCAAAGCCTGTACGATTACCGCTATGTTGGAATTCGGCAGGCGGCGATGGGGACCAAGAGGACTCAAAATCATGAAGCCCGAAGATGCTTACCTTGCCGTCCGCCATTACGCGGACCGCCGCCAGGAACGGTTTATCTGTATTTCACTTAACGGCGCCCATGAAATACTCGCAATCCGGGTTGTAACAGCAGGCTTGGTAGACAAGACCATCGTTCATCCCAGGGAAGTTTTTTCCGATCCTATCGCGGATCGGGCAAGCGCGGTCATTGTCGCCCACAATCATCCATCAGGACAAATGATTCCATCAAGTGAGGATGATGAAATAACAATGCGGCTTCAAGACGCTGCTGACATTCTTGGCATTCATCTTTTGGATCATCTTATTTTTTCGGAAAATTCTTACATAAGTTATTCCAAAGATAAAAGGATGAATTTTGGAGGTTTTTAAACAGCCGAGTTTCTTGCAAAAACTGAAGTTTTGCAATTTCCTCAGACGGAACATAAGGAAAAACTGATTGCAGTCGTGTCCCGGGTATTTTCCCGGCAAATAAAGTATTGTATACTTCACTTTATGAAAACGAATCATTGTTCTTTTAAAAGATATATCCGAAATGCGGCGACGCTTTTTTCCCTATTGTTCATTTTATCTTGTGTAAGCAATCCCGCGGACAACGCTGAATCCTATGCCGGATTGGGGAAACCTTCCGATCCTGTTCCTTTCATGGAACAGGTCCGGACAGGAAAACTTTCCAACGGATTAACGTATTATATTTTGGAAAACGCAAAACCTGAAAACCGCGCATATTTAACGATGGCGGTTGCCGCGGGTTCGGTTCTGGAAAATGATGACGAACAGGGATTGGCTCATTTTGTAGAACACATGGCTTTTAACGGTACGGAGCGTTTTCCCGAATCCGAACTGATAGATTATCTTCGGTCTTTGGGAATGCGTTTTGGTCCTGAAATAAATGCGTACACGAATTTTGATGAAACCGTTTACGGCATTGAAGTTCCTGTAGAAATTCTGGATTCGGGGAAAAAATCGATTCCGGAAAAAGCCATGCAAGTAATCAGCGACTGGGCGGATCGTGTCAGTTTTGATCCCGAAGATGTAGACGCGGAACGCCGGGTAATTTTGGAAGAATATCGGACGTGGCTTGGGGCAGGCGAACGTGTCCGGAGAATAATGCTTCCCATCCTTTTTGAAGGTTCTCCTTACGCGGATCGGTTTCCCATTGGTCTGCCCGAAATTATTGAACAAGCTCCCGTGGAACGGCTCGAGGCTTTCTATAAAAGATGGTACCGCCCGGATAACATGGCGGTTATTTTTGTCGGCGATTTTGACGGAGCCGTTTTGGAAGCGGAACTGGAAACATACTTCAAAACTGACGCGTCTTCATTGCCGCTGGACAAACCCCGTTACGATTTGCCTGATCCGGTAAAAGGAAAATTCCGGGCGGAAATTATTACCGATCCTGAATTAACTTTTGCAAGAGCGGATTTTTATTTCAAACGACAGCCTGCCGTTCCCGCGTCAGATTTGGCGTCCTACCGGAATGATATTATTGAAAGCCTAATTTCCAGAATGATGCATCTCCGCTTTGATGAAGCCGCGTCTAAGCCGGAAACGCCTTTCGCGGCGGCCGGAGCGTATGCCAGCCGTTACGCTTATTCTTCCCGTTTCTATGTGATGGCCGGTATCGCAAAACCCGGGATGCTGAGGGAAACTATGAACGCCGTTCTCCTGGAAAAAGAATCCATGGAACGCTACGGTTTTACCCAGGCGGAAATTGATATGGCCAAGCGTTCATTGCTGTCTGATCTAAAACAAATGGCAGCCGAACAGGACAAGCAGGAATCATCATCTTACATAGAACAATTGACCACGCATTATCTTGACGGCGGCAGTCTGCCCGGCATTGTCTGGGAACTTGATGCCGTCCAAAAACTGCTTCCCGGAATTGGTCAAAAAGAGATCGCCTCGGCGGCGAAAAGTTTCTTTCAGAATGATGATCTTACGGTGTTTATTACAGCCCCTGACACTGATGCGTCTTCTCTGCCCGACGCGGATGAAATTCAATCCATCGTTAACGCGTCCGCGAAAGCAAATATTGAAAAACCGCAGGAAGAAGTTTTCAGCAGCGATTTAATTTCAGAGCCAGTTGTTTCGGGAAATATTATCAATGAAAACATTGATGCTGAAACAGGGCTTGTTGAATGGACGCTCAGCAACGGCGTATCGGTTTTGTTTAAGCCTACCGCAAACAAAAATAATGAAGTTTCGTTTTATGCTTTAGCAAAAGGAGGAATTTCCAGCGCCGCCGATGAAGAGTATTATTCTGTTTCTCTTGCCGCGGACATGTTCAATAATTCCGGAGCCGGAGATTTTACTAACACGGAACTTTTGAGAAAATTGGCTGACAAACAAATCTCGTTATCATTTTGGCTTTCTTCGTATATCCGGGGGTTCCAGGGAACCGCATCAAGTGAAGATATGGAAACGCTTTTTGAACTGCTGTACTTGGGATTTACTCAGCCAAAGATTAGTGCTGACGCGGCTTCTGTTGTGACAGACCAGTATCGGACAACATTGACGCGGCGGCAAGAAAATCCCGAAGCCTGGTTTTTTGATGAAGTGCAGCGGACTATGTACAGCAATTATCCCAAAACACAGCCCATGACTTTAGCTGATCTGGATAAGATTTCTGTAAGTCAAGCGGAATCTTTTCTTAAAAATTCTTTAAACCCTTTGGACTACACTTTTATATTTACCGGGAATCTGGACGAAACTGCCTTGAGAAATTATACGGAAATGTATCTTGCTTCAATTCCAGCCGGCGGCAGCGCGGATATCCCATTCAATACCTGGACCGACATGCATATTCCTTTGCCTGGGAAACAAGAAAAAATCTTGTATAAAGGGCAGGAAGAAAAGGGTATCGTTTTTGTGGGCTGGTTTATTCCAATGGCTTTTTCCGAAAAAGATTTTATCAGTACCGCGGTACTGAATGAATATCTTAATATTCGGTTAACCGAAGAAATCAGAGAGAAGCTCGGCGGTGTTTATTCGATTTCTTCCAGCGCAGGATTAACGCCTATACCGAGCGGTGAATTATCGTTAATCGTTACATTCTATTGCGATCCGAATCGGGCAGAAGAATTAGCGGAAGCGGTATCCGCCGAACTTGCTCTTTCCGCTCAAGGGGATATGAATCCTGATACTCTCGCAAAATCCGTAGAGGCGTTAAAGAAAACCTTTGAACAATCGATACAGAGCAACAGTTACCTTGCAAGAAACATTGCTAATTACAATCAGATTTTCCGGGAACCTTTTTCAAGATTCTATGTCAGACCGGAATTGTACGACAGCGTAAAAGCCGAAGATATTCAAAGATTATCAAATCTTCTCCAGGCAAACGGCGGTCCTTTAAAAATGATTCTGTACCCTGAAAGTTGGGATCCGAAAAATTAGCAGATAACTACAAGAACCTCGATGGTTTACTTTTACTGGTGATTACGGAAAGGGTTGTATAGATACCCATATTATAATATAATATTACATACATCGTAATCTGTTTCTACACAAGTATTAAAAATAGGAAGGGAGTCCTTATGGCTGCACAGGAATTGGTTGTTGATGAATCAAAAATAAAAAAAGCGGTACAATCAGGCATACCTCTCACAATCACCACCTATACATTGCCTCATGAAATAGAAATGTACATCACACAGGTTCTGGCATCTTTTTTAAAAATCGTCGGACAGGTTCAATTGGAAAGTTACGTTGTATATTGTGTTCAGGAACTGGCAGTCAATGCAAAAAAAGCGAATACAAAACGGGTTTATTTTATCGAACGAGGTTTAGACTTGAATAATCCCGAAGATTATAAAGTCGGGATGAACAGCTTCAAAGAAGACACCTTAAGCAATATTGGACATTATCTTAAACTACAGAAAGAGAAAGGGCTCTACATTAAGCTGATTTTCCAAATTAAGAAAAATATCATCAACCTTGAAATACGGAATAATTCGGCGGTTACCAAAACAGAACTTATCCGAATTCATGATAAACTTGCCAGATCCAGGCAATACGACAATTTAGAAGAAGCGCTCTCCCAGGTTTTGGACGATTCCGAAGGTGCCGGTTTGGGTTTGGTTATTTTAGTATTGATGCTCAAAAAAATCGGGCTGGATGAAGATTGTTTTGATATTATTGCAACCGATACCGAAACCATTGCAAGAATCGTTATTCCGCTGGATAAAACCAGTGTGGAAAATCTGGCGATTCTGGCAAACGCTATTGTGGAAAATGTTCATTCGCTTCCCCAGTTTCCGGAAAACATTTTGATTGTGCAGAAATTGATCAATGATCCAAAATCCGAAATGACCGATATAGCCCGCCAGATTTCTATGGATCCGTCATTTACGGCAGACTTGTTGAAGATAGTTAATTCCGCCCAATATATGTTGACCAAAAAAGTTGACAGTATTTCCGAGGCTGTAAAGATGGTCGGTATTCGGGGAATCAAAAACCTGTTGTTTTCTTACGGCGCCGAAAAAGTTCTTGGCAGTGATACTACCGATAAAAAAAATCTTTGGGAGCATTCGTACCGGACAGCGTTTTACGCGTTTAACCTTATTAAAAATTTCCGAAAAGATCCCAATCTTTTGGATGATGTATTTGTAGGCGGAATTCTCCACGACATGGGAAAAATAGTTTTTGCGAATGTGCATCCGGATCTTTTGGGAAAAATAAGACAATTTTCCGCCGATAAAGGACTTCCTCTGTCGCTTTTTGAAGATCTTTCGGCGGGAATGAATCACGCGGAAATCGGTGCGCTGATTGCTGAAAAGTGGAATTTTCCGGAAAATCTGGTTGCCGCTATCCGTTTTCATCACGATCCTGAATCCGCGCCGGAGGAATTACGTGATCTTGTGGATACCGTATACCTGGCGAATATGTTCTGTGAATATGAAGCGGGAAATGTTTCCTTCGATCAGTTTAATGATCCTTCCCTGAAAAACTTCGGCATTACTTCGCGGAAACAGATTGATACTCTGTTGACCAGGTTTTCATCCGGGTTTAAGCGTGAAAGCGCCGTATAAAAAGATGATGAGCCCAGGCTTGTAAAGCAATCCCAAAAGCTGTTCCGGCGTTTAAAGAACCCTTCGCACCATACGTTTGAATTGTTACTCTTCCAAGGGATTTTTCCGCTTGTTTTAAGGCCTTTGGACTGGCTCCAAGTTCTTCGGAACCAACAATCATGGTTCCTGTGTCAGGAAAAGCAAATTCGTTTACATTTGTTCCCCCCGTTTCCAGAACAAAAAGCGGACCTTCAATTTCATCAATATTGATTCTTTGCCAAGGTACCACAGAAACGCAGCCCATCGCGGTCCTCTGTGCTCTTGGATGCAGCGGATCAGCGCAGAGCGGAGAAAGCAGGACTGTCTCAACACCGAAAGATTCGGCGGTTCTGAACATCGATCCAACGTTAAAAGGCGAGCGGATATCTTCAAGGAAAACACGCGTTCCGTGAAAAACCTTTCGTTTTTCGGGATCGAGTTTCCCAAGATGATCGATAAAATCCCAGTCGGCGGTTTGCTGTCCTGTTTCGGCAAGCAGAATATGCCGGATCGTGTTACATGCCCGAATGAGTGAAAGATTGATGGGTTCATCCGCCGTTTGGCTTATGCTTTTTTCCGCAAGAACCAATTCCAGGACGGCCGCTTCGGAAAATTCCCTGTCTTGAACCAGATATTTCGCAATATCCTGCAAGTATTCCAGGGAAAAACTATAACACAGAGGAACGCCCGCGGAACGGGAAAGCTCTTGTTCCGCTTGAGTGAAAATTTTACATATTTTCCGCAGGGCTTGATGCCGGGGAAGCTTCATCAATTTGTGAATGGGAATCATCGTATTTTGTTAATATGCCTGTTTCAGCATGTCGTAAGCATCTTCCGCGGAAATGGTCCGGGGCGAAAAAGACACAAATTCCAGATTTCTCGCGGCCTGGGCGATAGGAACCATGCGGTCAAGGGATAAATCAAATTCTTTAAGCCGGGCAGGAACCTGTAAAATCCCCATCAATCTCCGAATGCTGTTTACCGTCATGGCTGCCGCGTCCGCCGTGGAGACTCCTTCCACAGATTCTCCCATCAAGGCGGCCACCCTCGCCATTTTTTCAGGCCGGGATTTTACAAAGTCTTCCAATACGTAGGGAAGCAGAATCGTGGAACACCATGATTTAGCTACGGGGAAACGGGCGTTCAAAGAATATGCCAGAGCCGTCCCAATTCCCGGCGCGCTGAAAGATGTTCCCAATGCCATGAGAAAGCCCGCGTTCGTCATAGTACTTACAGTATCAACACTGGTATTTTGAATAAAGGAATTCATCGTGTTTGTATAGAGGATGATGGCCTGTTCCAGGAGCGCGTCCGACAGAAATTGAGCTTTCGTGGAACAATACGCTTCAACCGATACACAAAATCCATCAAACGCGGTTGTGAAAGCGAATTTTCCGGAAAGTGATTCCGAAAGAGCCCCATCGATAATGGCTGCAATACAAAGTCCTTTTGGCGATTTTACCAATTTTGCTGATCGATCTCTTGGATCAACCGCGGCATAATAATCAGAAAACAGGAAAGGGTCCCGTCCGGTGGTAGGAATCGCTATGTAGGGAAGAATTTGATCGTTCTGTGTTTGTCCATCCAACAAATCGAAAGCGGAAATGCCGCTTTTCACGAGCGTCGCGGTCATCCGGGCAATACATTGTGTTTTCAGACCGCCGAATCCAATCACAAGGGAACAGCGGGCCCCCCTCGCGAGTGCGGCAGCATATTCGGCAATATCGGCAGTCGCCTGGGCTGGAATTTCATCAAAAACGATGGATTCTACGCCGGAGTTTTCCAAAATAGAAATGAGCCTGTCGATACGGTGTTGTTCGTACAAAACTTGTTCCGTAACAATAAAGGCCCTTTCCCCATACTGGGCGGCAAAAGCGCCAATACGGTTAATCGTATCAACTCCAATAATGATTTCAGGATCCAATTTAAACGAAAAATCTATCATTTTGTTCTCACTCCCTGTTAATCCGGCAGCAGATGAAGAAAAAAAAGGCGGAACCCCCGGTTCCGCCCAAATACTGCACATACATTGTTACAAACCAAAGGCTTCCATGATTTTTTCAGCCGTGGTATTCAGAATAGTATCACTAATGTAAGACGGATCGTCAATTTTTGCTCTTAATTCAGCAATTCTTTCAGCCCGGATATCTGCCGCGGAAGAAGCAATTTCCATAGCCTTATATATTTCTCCCTTTTCTACCGCTTCCGCGGACAAAGAAATAGAATCTTCTTTGCTTGGCGCTGCAACTTTGTTGTTTTGTCCCGCTTTCTTACCGGACTGAATGGGATCTATGGAACCTATCCTGTCGATCATCATATTACTTCCTGCCTTAGTGTCATTATCGGCGTGTTTGCCTAAATATTTAGCTTTTTCTTTCCGGATACAAACACGGAAAACTCGCCCAACTGTTTGTCCCGTCCGGCCAATTCCGACAAAACTTCTTCCGCTGACCCCCTGATGTACTCTTCATACAGTTTTGTCATTTCCCTTCCTATACAAACATAACGCTCTTTATCAAGATCGGCAAGTTCTTCCAATAATTTAACGATACGGAAGGGAGATTCATATAAAACAAAGGCACATTCCAGGGCCAAAAGCTCTTTTAACCTGGAACGCCTGCGGCCCGGCTTTGGCGATAAAAAACCTTCAAACACGACGGTTTTATCCATTCCTCCGGCTACGCTTACGAGCGACGCAAAGGCTGACGGCCCCGGAATCGGTATCACATCATGCCCCGCTTCGGCTGCTGCCTTTGCCAAGACCGCCCCCGGATCGCTTATTCCGGGCGTACCCGCATCACTAGTATATGCCACATTTTCGCCCTCATCAAGGGCATGAATCACCTTCTCCGCCGCAATGCTTTCATTGTGAGACCTTACGGAAATCAGCCTTGCCTTTACTTCAAGATGATTGAGCAGTTTCAGCGTGTGCCGCGTATCTTCGCAGGCAATAAAGTTCACCGATTTAAGCGTTTCGACCGCGCGAAAAGTTATATCCCCCAAATTGCCGATGGGAGTTCCGATAATATATAAAACAGCCACAGGTTAAGTATACTTGTTTACTTGGTAATTAACAATGAGCGGGGAACAAATTGGGAATGGGGAATGAGCAATTTATCTCGACTACAGTGAAGCGGCAATCTGTTCTTCTATCAGACGGCTGATGATTTGGGCGGGAGTCTGCCGTGTTGCCAGAGCGCGAGTCATAATGTAGTCAGCCGCGGCGGGATTCAATACATTGAGCAGCTCACGCTGACGGATAAAAATATCAGGCTTGCTAAAATCAACCCGCGGAGTGGTATTGGTTAATTCTTCGTCCAACGCGTCCGCCTCTTCTTCTGTCATGTATGCCATTTTTGTATCTTCTCCTATTCAAAATAGTGCACATCATGCGGCAAAAATGCTTTCCGGCATTTCATTGCGTGAAACACATTTAGTTGTTCATCATCAATACGATTATACATAATTTCAATGGGGTTACCTCGTCTGTCAAAGCCTATGAGCAAATATTTATTTGCATAGTCAGGGAGCAAACCATTACGTATAGGATGCAAAAACGCCCATTCTATGTCGGTTTCTGTAACACCATGTTTGAAGGCAGATTTGTTATAGGTAATCCCCATATCCATGAGTAAAGTATAATCCCTAGCGAATATTTCAGCAAGCTGGAAAGCAATGGGCAGACAAGAATTTACTTTCTTCATTGAAACATTTATGTTTTTCCGTTATTTTTCTTCAAGCATAGAAAACAATCATGATAATAAGCGCAAGCAGACGAACTGATATTCCGGCATTTTACTCTGAATGGTTTTTTAACCGGATAAAGGAAAAGTCTGTCTGCGTACGGAATCCGATAAATAGGCATCAGATCAGCAAGATCAGTTTGCATCCTGATGTTGTTGACTGCATCGTTTTTTGGAGCAAAAACCCCAAACCGATGCTGGATACACTGCATCTTCTCAACGGGTATCCGTTTTATTTTCAGTTTACGCTCAATCCTTATGATGAAGACACAGAAACAAATCTGCCTCCAAAAAGCGAAATAATTGAAACCTTCAAACGATTGTTGGATAAGATCGGCCCGGAAAAAATAATTTGGCGATACGATCCTGTTTTGTTGAATGAAAAGTATACATCGGCATACCATATTGATAGATTTCATGAGCTTGCGAATATGCTGAAAGGATATACCAAAAAAGTCACGTTCAGTTTTATTGATTTTTATAAAAAAATCAGTGAGAGGATAAAACAGTTCAATATTGAAGAAATATCAAACGATGAAAAAATCCTTATCGCGAAAAGTTTTTCTCAGATCGCGAAAGAGAATCATTTACTGATAGACACATGCGCGGAAGATATTGACCTGTCAAAGTATGATATAGAACACGCGCGTTGCGTTGATGATAGATTAATTGCAAAAATAATGAGATGCGGTTTTGCTGTAGATAAAGATAAAAACCAGCGGTCTGAATGCGGATGCGTTGCAAGCATCGATATTGGTGAATACAATTCCTGTTTACACGGCTGTGCTTACTGTTACGCAAATGCCAAGCAACACGCCGCGATAAAAAATTTTGAAAAGCACAATTCTTCCTCTGTGTTATTGATCGGTGAAATACAAGCGCAAGATTTGGTGAACGAAAGAAAAGTATCAAGCAATCGAATAGTTCAAAAAGAACTTTTCTGAAAAACGATTTGTTGATGAGAAAGAATCCGATAATCAACATATGGGTTCGTATGTTCAAAGTCTCATCCTCATTATGATGGGGATGCTTCTTCTCTGGTTTGGCTATTCTCTTTTTTCTCATCTGAGGGGACAAGTTTCTTTTGACAGGCAGAAAAAAAGGAAAAAACAGGTTGAAGAAAGCGTTCCCGGCGCCCCAAGAACCTGTCCTGTGTGTTCGGCAGGACTGGAGCGCGGAGAAAGGGTAAAATCCTCAGCCTTTCCTTCGATAGGCGGCACCGATAGATTGATGCACATCAGCGGCTGCCCGTATTGTCTTGACGGAAGCCGAGTCCGTTCTTGTCCTGTCTGCGGAATTTTGCTGAAACCGGAAGAAATTCTCATAGCCCGTATGTTTGAAAAACCGGGCCGCTCACATGTTCACGTACTGGGATGCACCCGATGCCGGGGACCGCGGTCGGGGAGACCGGGAAGATAAGGTACTCTTTCTATTGCTAAGATATGCTCCTTTGGTTTATGATACGTATATGGTCGTAAAACGGTTTACCGTATTGGATCTTATTGATATTGATCTCAAGGAACACAATTCCCTCAATCTCCATTGTATTGGCGGGGGGGAGGGA
>QMCE01000647.1_pt1 | contig 18076 bp, 13 predicted proteins | sample 1821851 | NCBI WGS metagenome assembly QMCE01 (sample SAMN09453174, study PRJNA476694) | Termite gut metagenome, whole genome shotgun sequencing project. | isolation source: worker | host: Odontotermes sp. | place: South Africa:Pretoria | collected 2016-01-28
GGCCGATGATGGTGGCGCGACGTGCGACGGGAAGCTCGTAGGCGTAATGCAGACCCGCACCTATCGGGAACTGGGCGTTGAGCGAGAACGAGTGGTTGGCCTCGACAGAAGGAAGGGTGAAATGTTAAACTTCAATCTCAATTATATTTGGCACATCCTTCAACAGCTGTGTTATATCTGCGATTTCATAGCTATCAGGATATTTTACAAACAGGCGCAGTTCGAACTTATCTGCTTTCAAACGTTTGATTTTCAAATTAATAATGTCGATATTCCGTGTGGCAAAAACACTGGAGAGGATGTCGTCAATGTTTTCCTCAGAGGAGAGAATCAGTGTGATATGCTCTGTCATTGTCTCCTTGATAAGCTTTGATTTATGCTGCAAAACCAAATGCACCAGAATAATCATTACAGTAGTGACGGCGCCGATAAGATACATTCCCGCACCTATGGCTATGCCCACGCCGACAGTCGCCCAGATTCCTGCCGAGGTGGTGATGCCGCTGACATTCTGCTTGCGTACAAAGATTACCCCTGCACCCAAAAATCCGACAGCCGTCACAACACCTGCCGCTATTCTTGACGCATCGTAATTCAGCCCCTTCTCCACCAAATCAAAGAAGCCGTATTTTGAGACCACCATCATAAGCGCAGAAGCCAGTGACACAATCAAGTGTGTGCGTATGCCCGCCGTTTTCATGTGGTTTTCTCTCTCGAGACCTATCGCCGCCCCGCAAAGTGACGCCACAACAAGGCGAAGAATTAATTCAAGCTGTTCCATCATAGGCATGTGTGTACTTCCTCCTCAATATCTTTCTATACTATCCTTGCTCACCCTCGCAAGGATAAGCGGATTCACAGCCGGCATTGTTTCACCGATTTCAACGGCGTCTTTCAATATGACTTTTGCCTCTTCAATTTGGCTTTTATCAGAAGCCTGGAGGGTTGCCAAGCTTTCGCCTGCTTCAACTCGCTCTCCAGTTTTCTTTTTAAGGATTATCCCTGCGGCAAAGTCTATCTCATCACCAAGCTTCTTCCGCCCGGCACCCAGTGCGACCGCCGCCGTGCCGAATGCCTCGGAATTCATCTTGCCGATGAAGCCGCCTCTGCTTGTCTTCAGCTCTCCGATGACCTTGGCGGTGGGGAACTTCTCTGTGTTTTTCAGATAACTCACATCTCCGCCCTGTGCCATGACCATTTCGCAGAGCTTATTAAAAGCGGCCCCGCTTTCCAGTGCATTTTCGGCAAGCCTGCGGCATTCTGTGAGCCCTCCCTTTTCGGCGAGATACAGCATGTTCGCCGCCAGCTCAATCGAGATTTCGGTTAAATCCTCCGACCCTCTTCCGTTTAGAACATCACAGACCTCTATGATTTCAAGGGAGTTGCCGATTGCATGACCGAGCGGATTATCCATATCAGTGACGAGAGAGAGCATTTTCCTGCCGTTGTTCTCGCCAATCATGACCATCTCCCGTGCGAGGGCAATCGCATTTTCAAGCTTCTTTACGAAAGCGCCGCTGCCGGTTTTAACATCAAGCAGAACGGCGTCTGAGCCCGCCGCAAGCTTCTTGCTCATGACAGACGACGCTATAAGCGAAAGGTTATCCACCGTGGCGGTGACATCACGCAGAGCATAGAGCTTTTTGTCGGCGGGTGCAATATTCCCTGTCTGTCCGATTATAGAACAGCCTATGTTTTTGACTATGTCAAAAAACTCCGTTTGACTCAGGGAGGTTCTCATACCCGGGATAGCTTCCATCTTGTCAACGGTGCCGCCTGTGTGCCCGAGCCCACGCCCGCTCATCTTTGCAACGGGAACGCCGCACGCCGCAGCTATAGGGGCGATGATAAGGCTTGTTTTGTCGCCCACACCTCCGGTGGAGTGCTTATCCACCTTTATTCCGGGGATTTCCGATAAATCTACCATATCGCCGGATTTCGCCATCTCCATTGTCAGAGTTGCTGTTTCGCGCTCGTTCATGCCCTCGAAGAAAATTGCCATAAGCAATGCAGAAGCCTGATAATCGGAGATTTCACCGTTCGTGAAGCCCTTTATAAAGAAAACTATCTCGCTTTCAGATAGCTCTCCGCCGTTCCTCTTTTTGAGGATTATATCATAAATTCGCACTTTTTGCATGCCCTCCTTGTAGAAAGCCGATAAATATGCCTCTATACTAACCCTATTTGCACAAAAAAACAAGCGTCAGATTCCCCGCTCTCATCGCCGTTTTAATTTTTCTTGCTATAATCGGAAGGCTATTTCGTATATATTCGCCCAGCCCCTTTGAAAACTCGAATCGTTTGCTTAATTCTCCTGCCGCATCCGAAATTATCTCTGAAATATCACTCACCGATTTGCCTGAAAAAGTGCTTCTCAATGTCTCAATCATGCTTTTGTTGATGTCCAAATTGAGACAGTCATTTTTTACGATAATGCATGCAATGGCTGCTGACAGAACATATTCATAGATGTTAAACAGCTGTTCAGCATAGTTTTCAGAGTATCTGCACAAAAGACGGTGAACACGATACGGCGGGAACAGAGTGCAGAATCGGTTTTCATAATATGCCGCTTCAACATAGGCCTTGATGAATTCAATCCCCAGGAGCCTGGGTGTGTGGTTGAATAGCGGGTAATCAGCTGTTATGTGAATTTCCTGTGCGGCAAAATCAGGACGGTAAAGCTTGAAGAATCCGTTTATTCCGTTCTCCAATGTTGAGCGGTAAAAAACATTTTGCGTATCCAGAAGATTGTGCATAAGCTGCTTGTGCAGGGTTTTTGTTGTTCTCATAAGCGAATCAATTCGCTTGCGGCCCTTTTGATAAATGCCGCTTATCGGTTCATGCAATAAAGCATTCAGTGCATCGTCGGGATTGGGATATGTTTTAAGCCACACACCGAGCGTGAAAAAGATGGAGGTCATAATTCCCTGCGCCTTTTCAATTTGAATAGAGCTGCTGTCACCGGCATTGTACCGCTCAACCCTATATGCCAGAAAATTCAGGCAGGCATACTGTATTCTCTCAATCTCTCCATCATTTACAAGCCCTTTTTCCTGCGCCTGTATGAGCAGGCTTTCAAAATAGTGCTCCGAATCAATTCTATCTTTGTCAAGCGCACGGATTTTATCAAGATTGTTACTCATCTTTATCATCTCCGTTCTCAACAGGCTTCTCCTCCGAATAATCATGCTCATATCCGAAGCGCAGGTTCTTTGCAAGGCGGTAAAGCTCATGCCCGGAAAGGAAATCCAGTGAGCCCTGACAAACACCGTCGAAGGCTTTTTTCATGAATTTAATTAAATCTTCATCGCTTATCAAATCCATAGTCTCATTTTTATAATAATAAAACATCTCGACAAGCTCATGAAGCGTCTGAGCGTAATTTCCAGCAGTTATGTACGGGGAATCGCTGAACTCTTTTATTATCCTGTCAATTGCCCCGCCGCCGAACTCAATTCGCCCGTTCTGTTTCAATGATACCGAGCGTGTCTCTGCAAGCTCTGCCGCCTGCTCCTGTGTCAGCGCCAGCCCGAAACGCTCAGTATAATCATTGCACTTGATGATTTCATTTACAGCCTGCATCTGCATTGCGCCGGGGAAAAACGGCATTAATTCGAAGCTCAAAGCATCACCTCTGTGTATATATTAACCCCGTTGCATGTTAAATACCAGTCTTGAATTTTCGCCTGTTTTGTGGTAATATATATACAGAAAAAGGGAAGCACATTTATCTGTGCCTCCCATTTTTATTTTAGCTTATATCTTTTTTCTGTTGAGTATCGGCTTGCTTAGCGCATAGAACACTATCGCAAGGAAAACGCATGATACAATCTGCAAAACCGGGTCTCCGAAGATAACCAGATTGAAGAACCATATCAGTGCCGCCCTTAAAGGCTCAATCGGAATAAACACGCTGAGTATCGCAATGATAATGACGTCGGCAACCCAGCCGTACCAGAATGTCTGTGCCATTGTCAGCGTATGAACGAAGGCAGAGAACATAAGCAGGAAAACGAACATCTGGATAAATGCCATAATCGGCCCACGGCTCAGGAAGCCGAAAACTGCGTTCATGTCCATTACCTCGACATAGTTGCTTATAAACGGCACATCTATGAGATAATGTACAAGCAGCATGATTAACGAGGCAGCGGCGGAGATTGCGGCGTAAATCGGGAAAACACTCCAGAAAAAGGTGTTTCTCTTTGCACCGAGATTCATTGTTTTCCTGAGGTTTTTTGCCGGAACGAAAATTGCAGCCAAAATCGGCAGAAGTGCAAATGTATTTCCGAGCGACACAGTGGAATTATCCTCCATAGATAATGCCAGGCTTATAATGGTGCTGGTAATCATCATTATAAAAACCAGCCCTGTGATGAAATATGCTGTCTTCAGCTGCTTAATATTAAGCTTTGCTATAGTCATTACTTTATTCATGGCTCTTACCCCCAACAATGTTAATAAAGAAATCCTGCAGGCTCATGCGGTCAAGCGAAATGCCGTTCGGCGGTGTGATTCGCTTATCATATATGTGCGCCACGGCCATGCTGCCGATATTCGTCTGCCCGATGCAATTCAAATCTCTGATAAGCGGCGTAATCACCTCAGCGGGGCCTGTGAGCGTGTAAGCCTTTTCATCAATGTCCGCTATATCCGTTTTAAGAAGGATTTTGCCGTTGTTGATAATAATCAGCTGCTCAATCACCTTCGCTATTTCATCAATCAGATGAGTAGACACAATGATTACACGCGGGTGCGCCTGATAGCTTTCAAGCAGCAGCGTGTTGAACTGGTCACGCATAATCGCATCAAAGCCAAGAACCGGCTCATCAAGCAAAACCACCTTGGAATTATTCGCCAGCGTCAGAATTGTCGTCAGCATTGTCTTCATGCCGAAGGAAAGCTGCTTATACTTCTTCTGTGGGTTCAAGTCAAAGCGCTCTGCCATCTCCATGGCGAAATCACGGTCAAAATCATCCTGCAATTTTGCAGCTGTGTCAATGAGCGATTCCACCTTCATGTTGAATTGCTCTGAATTGCTTTCTATGAAGTTCACAACCTCCGGCATGTGCCCGGGTGAAACTTCCGCATTGTTCACCCGGATTATGCCCTCTGTTGCGGCGATGTGCCCTGCCGTAAGCTTCATAAATGTGGTTTTTCCCGCACCGTTTTTACCAAGCAGGCAATATATGCCCGGCTCATGGATTTGCAGCGACACATTGTCAAGTGCGTTTGTGCTGCCGTAACTTTTCGTTACATTCTTGTACTCAATCATGTTCTTCTTGCTCCTTTTTCTTCAAAATTTGGATTAGCTCCGGAATTGAAATTCCGAGGGTTTTTGTTTCCTTGAGGATTGCCTCTAAGGTTTCGTTCAGAAAAGTGTCTTTCCTGCGCCTTGTTATCATTTCTCTTGCCCCTTTCGCCACGCACATTCCTATCCCTCTTTTTTTATAGAGAATGCCCGCCTCTGTCAATTTTCCCACAGCCTTCACTGCGGTGGTCGGATTCACGGAATATAGCTTCGAGATTTGCGTTGTTGAAATAATCAGCTCATCTGTTTTGTATATTCCTGTGATAATGTCGTTTTCAATGCGCTCAATTATCTGCATGAAAACCGGCTGCCCGTCATTCAAAGTTCCCTCACCTCCGGAGTCAATCGTGTTATACACTTAATGGTATAGGTCACTAACCATTAACGAGTATACTCCATCATTTTTCCTTTGTCAACAGTTTTTTGAAAAAAATTGAAAATGCGGATATTGACAGCAATTTGCAGTGGTGTTAAGCTAAAAGCGATTCGCATAATAACAGAAAAAGGGGGAAGATAGATGGCGAAGCACTGCAACATAGCTTTGATGGCACATGTAGACGCAGGCAAAACCACGCTCACTGAACGCCTGCTATATGATTCCGGTGCTATACGCACGCTCGGCTCTGTCAATGACGGCACAGCTACGACGGATAATCTTGCCGTTGAGCGTGCCAGGGGCATTTCGGTGCGTGCCGCATTCACCTCTTTTACCTTCGATGATATGACGGTTAATATGATAGACACCCCCGGACATGCCGATTTCTATTCTCAGGTGGAGCAAAGCTTCAAGGCTATAGATGCCGCCGTAATATTGGTTTCCGCTGTAGATGGCATCCAGCCCGGAACGGAAATTCTCATTTCCGAAGCAATAGCAAGCGGCATGCCGATTGTCTTTTTCATAAATAAATGTGACAGAGACACTGCCGATGTGGAGAAGGTAGTGTCCCAAATCAAAGCCATATGCGGGAAAGCGTATTTTTATAAAGATGAGGCAGAAGAAACAGCGGCAATGCATGATGATGTTTTGGCACAGGACTTTCTTGAAGGAGGCTCAGTAAAAAAAGCTGATGTAAATGCTGAACTGCGCAAGCATTTAATCGATTGCCCGCCAATCCTTTCGGGCAGTGCTTACACAGGCGAGGGGGTAGAGCAGCTTTTAGATGTAATAAAGGAACTTGTTTCAGTTGAAGAGAGCAGCAGCAATTCGCCTCCGTCCGGTGTGGTTTTTGCCGTTGAACATAACAAAGGCTTTGGCAGAGGGGCATACATCCGCATGTTTGAGGGTGAGCTTGCAGTCAGAGACAGCATAGAGATAGGCGGCATGGCATATAGAATCTCAATGATTAAACGGCAGGAAAACCGCCGCTGGATTGACGCCAAAGAGCTGAGACAAGGCGATATAGGGCTTGTATATGGCATTAACAATGCGAAAACGGGGGATACTTTCGGAGGCAATTTGCCGCAGCGGGTGAAATCTCCACATAAAGAGGCGTTACTTTCAGCACAGGTGAAAGCTGAAAATGAAGCAGATGAAACAGAATTGAAAGCAGCGCTTGAAATCATGACGGCGGAAGACCCAACCCTTGCATTGGAATTTGATTCGATTAACAGAAGCATGCATATTGGCGTTATGGGTGCGGTGCAGATGGAGACTTTGCCGGCTCTGATTGAAGAGCGTTTCGGGATTAAAGCGGTATTAGCCGAGCCGGAAGTCATATATAAGGAAACACTTGCAAAACCTACAATCGGATTTGATGCCTACACCATGCCAAAGCCCTGCTGGGCTGTGTTGAAATTTGAGATGAAGCCATCACAAAGGGGCGGCGGCGTCACTTATCGCTGCACCGCCCCGCCCAACAGATTGCCATACCGCTACCGTGAGCAGGTTGAATTATCAATCGAACCCTCTCTGAAGCAGGGACCTCTCGGCTGGGAGGTCACGGACATAGATATAAATCTCATTGATGGCGAAGACCACCATGTTCACACTCATCCCCTGGATTTCACAATCGCAACACCGCTTGCAATTGCCGACGGCTTGAGAAACGGCGGAACTGTGCTGCTTGAACCCATTCTGAGCCTTCGCATGACCTTTGATTCAGCATATCTCGGCAGAGTGATGAGCGATGTTATCAAAATGAGGGGAGAGGCGGAAAGTCAAATTTTTGACGGTGGCAATGTCACAATTCATGCTTTGATTCCTCTTGCCACATCACTTGATTACCCCATTTCCTTCGCATCACTGACCTCCGGCACGGGCACAATGCTGCAAAAGCTGCACGGATATCGTGAATGCCCGCTTGAGCTCGGAAAGAAACGGCAGCGAATAGGCGTTGACCCCGCTGACCGCTCAAAATATATCCTTGCCGCACGCAATGCGATAAGCGGGAAAAGCGTATTTTAGCAAAGAAAAAGCAGAAGGGCACTTATGGAAATCCATGAGCGCAAGGATAGCGGCCACGAAATATGGATTAGTACCGAGCAGTAAGCTATATAACAAAACCGCCTGAGACAAATTATTTTGTCTCAGGCGGTTTTGCTATGCTTTCATTTTCTTCATTCATCACCTTGCTGTTCACCAAAGCTTTTTCGCTTTATTGAGCCCCATGTGTTCTTGTTCTTTTTATATGTCAGCATTCCCTGCACCCGAAAGAAGGTGTTTGCCTGCCTGTAACCGAAATTATCAATAATCGCATAAAAGATGAGCAGAAGCAGCTGCTTCACCGACGGGTATTTTTTGAAGGTGTTTTCCTCTAAAATTAATGCGCCGACAGAAAGTACTACACCATAAAGCACCGAAACCGCATAAAAGGCAATACAAAAGCTTAAATTAATGGCACCAAGGAAAAATGAAACAGGAATCAATATGTAGCCCAGTACCTCAAAAAACGGACCAAGCATTTCGAAAATGAAATAATACGGCATCGACACCGTGCCAATGCGCCCGTATCGAGGGTTAAAAAGCATCTTCCTGTGCAGCATTATTGAGGAAACCAAGCCAATCTGCCAGCGTTTGCGCTGCTTTTGCAGGTCACTCAGCGTTTCAGGCGGCTGTGTCCAGCATACGGGGTCAGGAATGAATTGTATGATATATTTCAGCTTATTCTCTCTGATATATTGATGAAGCTTCACGACAAGCTCCATATCCTCTCCTATCGTGCCCACGGTGTAGCCCCCTGCGTCAATTACAGTGCGCTTGTTGAAAGCACCGAAAGCACCCGAAACGATAAGCTGAACACCAAGGCGGCTGAACGCTATGCGGCCGGTTAAAAAGGCCCGCAAATACTCAATAACCTGAAGGTTAACAAGCGGGTTCTTCGACAATGATACTTTATGTATCTCGCCGTCAACAATATCATTGCCGCTTTCAATGCGCACAATCCCGCCTACGCCGATAACTCTGTGGTCTTTGATGAACGGCATTATCATTCGGATGAGCGAATCTCTTTCAAGCAATGAGTCGGCATCAATGGAAACAAACACCGGATAGCGGGAGGCGTTGATGCCGGCATTCAATGCATCGGCCTTGCCGCCGTTTTCCTTATCGAGCACAATAAGGTTCTGATACTCAGCGCTGCGGTAAACTCCTTTAATTTCCTGCGTTTCAATTGAGCGCTTTATAGGCTGCTGCATAAGCTGCATATTGAAGGTTGAGACAAGGAGCCCCAAGGTGTCATCATTAGAGCCGTCGTTTATCACTATCACTTCATACTCCGGGAAATCAAGCGCCAGCAGGTTTTTAACATTATCAATAATCGTGGCAGATTCATTATACGCCGGCACCAGCAGTGAAATGGGGATTGTGTTTTCAGAGTCAAGGTATCTTGAATGGTCAGAGTAATACCTCGTTTTAACATGCTTAGCCAAGCCTATGGCGGAAACTATAAGCTGGAACGAGTATATGCTGTTCATTATTATCATGTAAAAAAGTGAAAGGCTGTTTACGACCAACAGCAAAAGAAATATGAAATCCATTAATCCCCCTAATCCGATTGTTCCCATACTTTATTTGAATCAATTACGAACCTGAACGCTTCAAAGGCAAATCTGTCACCAGATTCCTTCACCTGCCGCATTATTCGGTCCACCTGCGGATATTTGCTCAACGCAAGCGCAGCATTTACACGCACCTGCCATTCGGAATCACTGAGGGCGGCAACAGCTTCCTTTTCATAATCCTCGGTGTTTATGCTTGCAAGGGCCGTTACGGCTACGGCACGCACCTCCCATTTCTCATGCTGAAACAGCGTCAGAATTTCAGGCGCAGCCTTGTCTGCCTTAAGCTGCCCCAAGGAACGGGCGGCGTCTATCACAACATTATAATTGCCCGAGGATAAGAACGGCATGAGAGCATCTGCAAATTGCACATATTCTTCCTGCCCTATGCGTTTAATAGCAATGCGCTTGATGTAAGTATCCTTGGAGTTAATAAGCAGACCGTAGAGCCTTTCCTTGTCACCGGTATATGCCTTGAAAATCTCCTGAAGGCTGCGGAAGGAAAGTGTTTTCACGAAGCTTTCGTCCATCGCTATGCCTGCAAGGTTTTGTTCGTCGCCCAAAACGGAAAGCGTAAGGAGACCCTGATATTCCAAATCGGTTATACTTTTATGCTCATATAAAAGGGCCTTTATCTTGCCTGCATATTTTTGCAATTGCAGCATGCCGATAACACGAATCAGAATGAGAAGCTTGGTAATATCATGTGTGGAGAGATTTTTATCTGCATACCGCTCAAAGCCCATTTTGAGCATGATGTCTTTAATTCTATTACGCATCGAGTCGTCTGCGTCTTCCAGGAGATTGATGAAAATAAGCAGATTCCTGCTTGAAAAGGGGTTGCGCAGACCTTTTATTTTATAACGGTCGAATTGCTTGGCGTGCTGAAACTCTTCATCTGCCTTGCTGTGTTTTTGCAGCCTTGCATGTGCCGGCTCTCTGCCGGCTTCATTGCATTTACAGCGTCTGGGATATATAAGCTCTTCATCTCCCCGTAAAACACGGCTTATCTTTTTAATATCACGCTTTCGGCGGTTGCCCTGCATTGCAAAAGAGATATGTATGTACATTAACACAAGGAAGAAATAGAGAAGGATTGAAAGCAAAAAAGCAATGGAGTAATTGAGAACCGGCTCAATCGGAAACCATGTTGCGATGTCCGCAACCTCGCTGTAGCTCCAGCGGGGCCAAAGCAAGCTCTGCCATGTCCGCTGATTCAGGACATTGTTTCCAATCTCCCCGAAATATGATTGTATCATAGGATAAGACTTCTTCAGGCGTTCGTGATAGGTCGGCATTTCCCATTCCTGCCAGCTATATTGTCCCCAGGTGACATTCTGACCCGAAGAGCCGTATTCGCCTATCTCTATGCTGTCTATTCTTTCATGCCTGATAGCTCCGTTTTGGTACATATCCGAAATTACCTGTTTGCCGGAAGGGTCTGATATATTCAAAAGCAGCCACGGTATGCGAATCTCCGCTGAGGTTCCCGAGATATAGAAATCCGCCAGTGAATTATAATCCTTGCTTGCGGGGTTTGCATTGCCGGATAACAGCTTGCCTGTTTCAAACAGTGAATACGGAATCACACGACCGTCCGGCAATGTATAGCCTCTGTCAAGCATCATTTCAATCGGCACGAATTCGCCCGTATCCTTTTGCTCATAGGCTGAATTATGCGGCATGATGTCCAGCTGATGGCCGTACATGAAATAGTTGGTGTCATAATATGGGTCAATTAGCAACACTGAGTTTTCTTCACCGTTAAGCTCAAGCATGAAATCTGCGCCTGCACTCAGCTTCACACCGTTATAAGAGGTGTTCCCCTGATTATCAATAGTATTAATCGGCAGATACACAGGCTCTTTCCCGAGCCTTTCATCTTCAAGCATAATATACAGGAACTGCTCGTCGCTTTTCGCCGACAGGCGCATATCAGAGCTCTTTGCGATGAAGTCATTTTCAGTCCACTCCGAGAAATCATCATCTACATATGCGGCAGCATGAGCTTCACCCGGCTCAAAGGCAAGAAGCCCGAAATTCTGCTCATTTGTTTGATAATCAGACCAATACGGCCGCCTGCTTTCAACATCAAGCTCCATAGTGTTCCAGGTTCTCTTGAACCATTCATCCTGCCATGAAAAGATGAGCGCACCCATCATGTTTTCGCCCTGTATGTCATCCATAAGAGAGCACAGCATTTCGCCCTGCTCTTTCTCGCTCACATGTCCCTGATTAAAGCCGCTGTGTATATTCTCATGGGTTATGCCGCGTGATGCGGGAATGCCTACCTCGCTTATCAGCACAGGCATTGTGTGATATGAATTAAGCTCCTTCAAATATGCCCTGTAGCTGTTGGGCGGGTCATCCTGCAGGTATTTCTCGTCATAGTTGAAAAAATCAGGATAATAAGGGTAAACATGATAGGAGGCGAAAAAACCGGCCTCGAATTCTTCCTTAGCAATAATTTTCTCCGCGTCTACTGAAACGGCATCTTCTTTCTCCGGCATGGGCTCGCCGGGGTGCTCGAGAGGGTCACTCGTCACCCAGTTGCTTATGGCAACAGGGCGCTGCTGATTGTATCCCTGCATGTCGTGCTGTATGGCGGTATCCGCCGCCTCGGCAAGCATTGCCTCAAACGGGCTTGCATCTTGTGAGTACAGATAGCTGCCGTCATAATCTCCAACATCCGGGTTATTGGCATTTGTGGTTTCGACAAAGCCGGCTTCCCATTCTATCCCCAATATCCAGCCTATCACATATTGTGAAATATCTGCCGTATATATACCGCCGGCATGACCGGTCACTTTTTCGATTTTAGCATTTCCATGCACCACATCAACTATGTTTTTGACATCCTGTACGAAGGTGTTGCGTATCAGCCCGCCCTCGGCATATGCGTCCTGATATTCCAAAACGTCATTCTCGTTAAGATAGACGCCGTGCATGAGATAAAGAGGCTTTTCGGCTGTCTTGTTATATTGCTCAAAGGCCTCGTAGAATTCCGGCATTTGCAGAACATACACCCTTATGGTGTTCGCATTCATCTCACCTATATATTGAAACCAGCGAAGATAATCATTTTTTGATATGCCGAAATCCCCGGGGTAATAACCGGGTTTAGATGCACCTATATTCACCCCCGCAACAAAAAGCTGCTGCCAGCCGTCGGGTTGATTGACGAAAAAATCCTTCCCGCTTACCTTTGCCGGGTATTGCACGCCTGCTTCACTGCTGTAGTTATAGGAATCGGTATTGCTGAACCACCCGAATCTTCCACCGAAAAACAATGTAAACAGCACCGCAAAAAAGCAAAGATAGCCTACGACAATTTTCCTCAAAGCATTCACCTGTGACTCGTTTTTTCAGAATATAGAAAATTATACAGCATTATCACCTATAACTCAATAGAAGCAACCGATATATTTCACTATAAAGATTTCGCTTAAGTTTCATGAGACCATAATCAGTATTGAAATACTTGTAATTAAATAATATGTGCTATAAAGAAACTGAAAACAAAAAAGTATGTTTATAGAATTTATACATATATACGAAAAGCGGTGATTATTTCCTAAGAAATGTTAAGAATTGTGTTTTTCCGGTGAAAAAAAGTATAATGCGATATGTTATTGTTATAACGAACTACATTTAATATTTTTGAAGAGGTGCAAATGACAGGAGATATGAATATTGAAAAGCAGAAAAATGATTTGAATGCAATTATCAGCGATAGGGAAAATGGTTTGAAGCTTGAAATCTTGCTGAAGGTGCCGAACAATCTCAATGCGGTGATTTTTGCAAACAAAAGTGAAACCTGTGAGGTGGTATATGTCAACGCTCGAATGAAAGAGCAGTTCGGCGTAGAGGATTACACAGAAGACACATTATGCCATAAGTATTTTCACGGCAAAAATGAAAGATGTGATTTTTGCCCCTACAGCAAATTGAGAGCGAACCCGGAAGAAATTGTAACGTGGAAGCTGGAAACCGCATTTCATAAAATATATAATATGTCAGCATTGCTTATCGATTGGCCGGAGATAGGAGAGGTGCATTTTGAATTTGGCATAGAGGTAACCGAGAGCGAGCAGCACACTGAGATGATGAAGAATGTATTGAACGGAATGGATGCACTCATAACCGTGTGCGATGCCGAAACCTTTGAGGTGCTGCCGAACACAGATAAGAGAAGCGCCCGGATTCTCGCTGAAAAGATGCTCGGTGATATAGAAAATCTGAAAATGCCCCATAGAACAAGTAAAATGTCAGATTGCATTACGGTGTCGATAGGTGCCGTATCAGGGCGTATCGGCGATTCAGCGACAGCAGACGAATTTGTGAAGCAGGCGGATGAGATGCTGTATGAATCCAAACGTAACGGCCGCAACAGATGCGAATTTGCGGAAATCTGATAGCATTAAGATCCAAAATATGTAAAACTAAAGAACAGGCCGAATACATAGTACGGTATCCGGCCTGTTTTGTGTTTTTGGTAAGAATTTCTTGCAATTTTACAGCTGCGTTACCGCCCGTATCAAAAAGGTGATTATGCTTGCCGCAGGGGAGGTGTCATGTGCGAAAAGGATATTTTGGTTGCGCAAAATAAGTGTTGACATTACGTAATTTACGTACTAATATATTAGTATAGAAGAGGTGATTACATGAAGCGCAGGGACTTAATCAAACAGCTGGAGGCCGCAGGATACCGCAAAAACAGAAATGACGGAGGTCATGCGGTATATGAAAAGCAGGGCGGGCGACCGGTTCAAGTCCCAAATCACCGAGAAGTAAATGAAAACACTGCAAAGGCAATCTTGAAAGCTGCGGGGCTGAAATAAGCCTCTTACCTTTGTGCATAAATCACTTATAGAAAAGGAGAATACTATGGAGTACATTTATCCCGCCGTTTTTCACGGCAACGATGATGGGAGCTATACTGTCACCTTCCCCGATTTGCCTGGCTGTATCAGTGAGGGCAAATCATTGGCGAACACAATGCATATGGCCGAATCGGCTTTATCTCAGTGGATAGAGTATTTGGCAGACAAGAATGAGACCATACCTGCTGCGTCTGATTTCAGGAATATCTATACTGAAGAGACCGAATTTGTAAATCTCATACGAACGAACACTAAGGAAGGACGTGCTGTCAAACGCACTGTAAGCATACCCAAATGGATGGATGACAAAGTGTCTGAATCTGGTCTCAGCCTTTCACGTGTTTTACAGGAAGCCCTTTCACAAAAACTATCTTAGAGTAAGCAACGACTATAGCCATCTCAATGAATGGGCGTCTATTTTCCTTCCAAGAGATTTGACTACCTTTTGACTCTCTTATACACAGATTTTGACCCATATTGACCCATATTAGTTTACATAATAAAGATATAGCAAAAACCCAGTAATCCGCATGGATACTGGGTTTTTCGGTGGTGCGCGGTGAGGGACTTGAAAAGTCGCAAAACTTCGTTTTGCTTACTTCTAACGCCAGCTACGCTGTCGTCATGCCCAAGGGTTCAAGTCCACGAAAAGCTTCATCTGATAAGAAAATCCATCACATACCATTAGGTTTGTGATGGATGGTGCGCGGTAACGGACTTGAACCGCTGACCCCCTGCACGTCAAGCAGGTGCTCTAGCCAGCTGAGCTAACCGCGCAAATGTCGCTTCACTATTCTACTTGATTTGAAAAGAAAAATCAAGATAAAAATGAACATATGCAAAAGAAGCTTTTCGTTTCCATTTTGGCACAAGATGTGGTATACTATTACGGTTAAAGATAACTTCTTCAGGAGGAATTATGGTTAGGAGAGTCTTTGTTGAAAAGAAGGCGGGCTTCGACATTGAGGCAAAGCATATTCTTGCGGATTTACGTGAAAATCTCGGAATCACAGAAATAGAGGAAGTAAGGCTTTTGAACCGATACGACGCCGAGGGGCTTTCCGATGAGGAGTTTGCGGCGGCGGTGAGAGCGGTTTTTTCAGAGCCGAATGCCGACAATATCTATGATGAAGACTATGTGCTTCCGGCGGAATATAAAGCGTTTGCGACGGAATATCTCCCGGGGCAGTTCGACCAACGGGCCGATTCGGCGGCGCAGTGCATTCAGTTTTTGACGCAGAAGGAAAAGCCGCAGATTTCTTCGGCAAAGGTTATTGCCGTTAAGGGAAAAGTATCTCCGGAGCAATTTGAGAAGATAAAGTCATATACGGTGAACCCGGTTGAGGCAAGAATAGCTTCGATGGAGAAGCCTGAAAGCCTTGAGATGAAGATAGATTATCCTGAGAACGTCAAGCGAGTAGAGGGCTTCCTTAATTGGAGCGATGATGAGCTTGGAGAATACTACAATTCAATGAATTTCGCCATGACGCTTGACGACTTGAAATTCTGCCGGGATTATTTCAAAGATGACGAGAAGCGTGAGCCGAGCGTGACAGAGCTGCGTGTTATTGATACATATTGGAGCGACCATTGCCGCCACACGACATTTCTTACAAAGCTTGATAAAATTGAGGTTGAAAACGGCGAGCTTGCAAATGCCGTAAGGACGGCAATTGAGCAGTACATGCAAACCCGTGTGGAGTTGTACGGCGACAAGCACAAGGACGTGTCATTGATGGATATGGCGGTAATCGGTGCGAAGAGCCTGCATAAAAAAGGATATGTGCCGGATTTGGATATAAGTGATGAGATAAATGCATGCTCGGTAAATGTGACGGTGAAGGTGGACGGAGAGCCTGAAGAGTGGCTGGTGCAGTTTAAGAATGAAACGCACAATCACCCGACGGAAATTGAGCCGTTCGGCGGGGCGGCGACATGCCTCGGCGGGGCGATAAGAGACCCGCTTTCGGGCAGGGCATATGTCTATCAGGCGATGAGGGTTACGGGAAGCGGTGACCCGACGCTCTCCTTTTCAGAGACGATGCCGGGTAAGCTGCCGACACGTAAAATCACGACAGGGGCAGCTGCGGGATACTCGTCTTACGGCAATCAAATCGGAATTGCGACAGGACAGGTGACAGAGCTGTATGACCCCGGATATGCGGCAAAGCGAATGGAAATCGGTGCGGTAATCGGGGCTTCGCCAAAGGAAAATGTAAGAAGAGAAGAGCCGAAGGCCGGAGATGTCATCGTGCTTTTGGGCGGCGCAACCGGCAGAGACGGAATAGGCGGCGCAACCGGCTCAAGTAAAGCGCACACCGAAGATTCCGTCGAGGAATGCGGAGCAGAGGTGCAAAAGGGCAACCCGCCGACAGAGAGGAAGATACAGAGGCTTTTCAGAAACCCCGAAGCTGCACAGCTCATCAAGCGCTGCAACGATTTTGGCGCAGGCGGGGTATGCGTGGCAATCGGAGAGCTTGCGGCGGGGTTGAAAATAGATTTAGACGCCGTGCCGAAAAAGTACGAGGGTTTAGACGGCACAGAGCTTGCTATATCCGAATCTCAGGAGAGAATGGCTGTGGTTCTGGACAAGGCGGACGTTGAGAAATTTCAGCTCATGGCGACAGAGGAAAACCTCGATGCACAGGTGGTTGCCGCTGTGACGGAAAAGCCGCGTCTTCGCATGACATGGCGTGAAGATTTAATCGTTGACCTCAGCCGTGAATTCCTTGACACAAACGGCGTCACGCAGAATGCGGAGGCCTTCATCTCCGCCCCTATTGGCAACAGCTATAGAAGCAGCGTCCCGGACACACTGAAAAATGAAAGATTATCTGCGGCATTTATTAAAAATCTCGGGCGACTTGAGGTCTGCTCACAAAAAGGGCTCGTGGAAAGATTTGATTCAAGCATTGGCGCAGGCACGGTTCTGATGCCTTATGCGGGTGAATATCAGCTTACGCCAGAAGAGGCGATGGTTGCAAGAATTCCGCTTGAAAAGGGCGAAACTGACGATGCCACAGCGATGGCATACGGATATATTCCCGGGATAATGAAATACAGCCCGTTTTTGGGTGCCGCCTATTCAGTTGTGGAAAGCCTGTCAAAATTATCGGCTGTGGGTGCGAATCCGCTGAAGGCAAGGCTGACTTTTCAGGAGTATTTCGAACGCCTGCACGATGACCCAGAGAGATGGGGAAAACCCGCCGCTGCGCTTTTGGGTGCACTGACGGCACAGCTCGGGTTGAAAATACCGTCAATCGGCGGGAAAGACAGTATGTCCGGTTCGTTTGAAAGCCTTGATGTGCCGCCCACGCTTGTCAGCTTCGCCGTAACGATGACAAGAGCAAAAAAAGTGATTTCAGCTGCCATGAAGGAAGTGGGTTCAAAGGTATATATGTTCCCTGTGCCAACAGATGCCGACGGCATGCCTGCTTGGGAAAAGCTTAGAGAATACTACAAAGAGATTCTGCTTCGTGTTGAAGCTAAGGAGATTATTTCAGCCGCCGTGGTGAAAGAAGGCGGGGCGGCTGCTACGATAGCAAAGATGTGCTTCGGGAACAAGCTTGGGTTCAAGTTCAATGACAAGCTTTTGCATGAGGATTTGTTCACGCCGCAGGCGGGGGTAATCATAGCCGAGCTTTCAAGCGAGGTGCATATAGACGAGGGCAGTGTGCTTGCTCCGAAATATCTGGGCGTGGTGCGCAGCGAAGGCGAGTTCGAAATAGGCGGCGAAAAAGTTCGTCTTGAAGATGCACTTTCGGCGTGGGAGGGAACTCTGGAGAGAATCTTCCCGACTAAAGCAGAGGAAAATGAGACGGATGACATTCCGTTCTACACCGAGCGAAACAACAAAGCTCCCGCCATTACAACGGCAAAGCCA
>QMCE01000649.1_pt1 | contig 18061 bp, 18 predicted proteins | sample 1821851 | NCBI WGS metagenome assembly QMCE01 (sample SAMN09453174, study PRJNA476694) | Termite gut metagenome, whole genome shotgun sequencing project. | isolation source: worker | host: Odontotermes sp. | place: South Africa:Pretoria | collected 2016-01-28
GTGGGATCGGCCAGCTGGCCGCCGACCAGACCACCGCGACGGACAGTCTGTACTTCTTCCCCGCCGGCCTGGCCGTGTCGGCTGACACGATCAGCCAAGCCGACAAACTGTGCTCGCAACCGGTCACCTTGTCGGCCACACAGATCACGACCACACCAGCCGACCAAGCCTGTTCAAACACGGCTCATAAAGGCGAACTAGGCACCTACGCGTGGCAGTTGGTGTACAAGCCGGCTGACAACAGCCGGATCGCACCGTTCACATCAGATATCACTGATGCGGCCGAGCAGTACACGGTGGCCGGCGAGACGAAGATCACGCCACGCGTGATGACCACGATTCAGGCGCCGTTGACGGTGCCCGCCGATGGCAAAGTCACCACGACCGACAAATACGCGGTTGAGAACGCCCCACAGGGCACGACCCTGACCGACGTCCTCTTCCTGGCACCGAAGGACGCACCACTGACGTGTTCGACCGCCCAGCAGGTCGCCAGCCAAACCATTCCCGTCACAGCAGCGAACATGTCAGGCGAGACGACTCCCGTCACTGTCGATATGGCGGGTGGCGGCACGTTGGGCTGGCAGGAGACGCTGACGGATTGGTCGGGCAAGGTGCTTGACAAGTCTGAGTGCGGCTTGGCGTCGGAGACGGTGCAGTTGGCTGGTGTGGGCACGCAGATTCAGGCCCCGGCCACACCAGACAAGGACCGCCACGTCACGATCGCCGACCAGTACTGGACGGTCAACGCCCCCAAGGGCGCGAAGATCGTTGACCGCTTGTTCAAGGTGGACGGGTCCGGCCCGTTGACGTGTTCGGCAGGCGAGTTAATCGCCACGAAGACGATCAGCGTCGAGGGCAGTATCAAGGGTGTGACCGATCCAGTCGATGTGACGGTCGCGCCGGCGGGTAGCACGGTCGGCTGGCAAGAAACCCTCATCGATCAAGCCGGTAAGACGCTGGCTGTTGGCCTGTGTGCGGACAAGACCGAGACGGTGGAGTATCCGGGTGTCACAACCCAGATTCAGTCTCCGGCGGTTGTGCCGGCTTCTGGCAGTGTGACGGTGTCTGACAAGTACATCGTGGCGAACGCGCCGAAGGGCGCCACCTTGCGCGACACGCTGTTCCGCACCAAGGCGGGGGAGGCGTTGACCTGCGAGGCGGGCCAGGCCGTGCAAACTGAGGCGTTCAAGGTCACCGGTGACGTGTCCGGCGAGACCCAGAAGGTCACCCTCGACAAGTTCGTCGGTGGTGAAACGGTCGGATACCAGGAAACCCTCGTCGATGCCGACGGCAAGATCATCGCGCAGGGCGAGTGTGCCGACACCACGGAGACAGTCGAGTTTCCGGGGGTGACGACTCAGATTCAGGCACCCGCAACACTGCCGGCTGACCGGCAGGCCAGTCTGTCTGACAAGTACCAGGTGATGAACGCGCCGGAAGGCTCGAAGCTGATCGACGTGTTGTACAAGACGACTGGCGACCAGCCGTTGACCTGCAAGGCTGACCAGCAAGTCACCACGCAAACCATTGATCTGCCGGCCGGCAACAGCCATGGCACCACCGACGCTGTAACGGTGGACGGTATGGCAGCCGGCGGTGTGATCGGCTGGCAAGAAACCCTCGTCGATTCCACTGGAAACCTCATCGCGCAGGGTGAGTGTGGCGACACCACCGAGACAGCCGTGATCGGTGCGGCTGTGGTTGGTGAGGCTGTTGTGGCCACGGGTGGCACGGTGGTTGGTTCTGGCCCGTCCCCATGGCTGTGGGGTCTGGCCGGTTTGGCTCTCGTCGGCGCGGCTGCGTCACTGATCGCTTTGCGTGCAAGGAGGCAGCACACAAAGCAGTGACTAGCCCGCTCCGACGGTAGAGGGGCCGTCTACTCCTTCCTAGCCCGACAGTAGACGGCCAAACACTGTGGCCTCCGGGGAATTCAGGGACAAGTTTCCCGGAGGCCACCATTTTTCGGGCTGAATCACATCACTTTGAGGACTTGAGATGAGTTATTTGATTGCTGAGGGCAATATCGCCCGCCAGCCCCGGACGGGGCAAAGTAAAACCGATGGCAGGCCGTGGGCCAGGGTCACGGTGATCGTCAACGACTCGGAACGCGACCCGCAGACCGGCCAGTGGACGCCTACCGGTAAGACGGCCTACGAGTTGGTCGTGTTCGGCCAGAAGGCCGAGACGCTTGGGCGGCTGTGGGCGATGTATGGCACCAAGTTGTTGTTGTTGTTCGCGGGCGAGTTGAAAGTCAAGACCCGCAAGTCCGACGAGGGGGAGTGGACCAGTCGGGACGTGTTGGTCGACGAACTCGGGCTGTCTGTGCGGAATCTGCCATTCGAGTTGGCCGAGGCCGGGGACCAGACGGAGGCGGCAGCATGAGGCCGACGGCACCGACACCGATCGCGATCCCTAACCCTGCTCCGGCGATGCCGCCAGGGTTCGACGCGGTGAACACACTACTTTCCTGGGCAACCGGGATCGGGGTCGTGATCTCGATTCTGATCACGATTGGTCTGGCGATTATTGCGATCGCTTCGACCCGTGGTAAGGAATGGGCTGACTCGGGCAAAGTCCTGATCGGTTTTGCGGCAGCGATTGTGATTGCCAACGCCGGCATGTTGGTCGGCCGGAGCAACTCACCGATTCAGATGCCACCCGGCACCGAGGCGTTTGTCACGATGATGTCGTGGCTGAAGTGGATTGCCCCGGTGGTCGGGGTGCTGTCGTTGATCGCCAAGGCCATCTTGGCGTTGGTTGACCGGCGCGGCGACGGTTTGCAGAATGTGGCCGGGATTGGCATGACGCTGGTCTTGGTGTCGTTGGTCGGTGTGATTGCTCCGCTGGTCGCGTTCCTAGTTGGGGCTTGACCGATGGGTGAGGCTAAGCCATTTTGGCGACAGAAAGGCTTCCTGGCAGCCGCGGGTGTGTTGGCGGCGGCTGTGGTGTTGCCGGTGATCTTGTTGTTGGTGTCGGCGGTGGGGTAGCGGGATGGCTGACTGCGCGTTGATCGACATCGGCTGCAAAGTTTCTGAGTTGATCTCGAACGATGCCGCGTCGACGATTGGGCTGTCGATCGGCATGTCGACGTCGTTTTGGATGGCGACGCCGACGGTGAAGGTGACGGGGACGTCGGGTGGCATGTTGGCGGCGCCGCCGGGTGACATGCAGACGTGGGCGTCGCAATTGTCGTGGATCGCGTTGGTGATCGCGGTGGTCGCTTTGATTGTGTGGACGTTGATCTGGCTGTGGTCGGGGGGCGGCCAGTCAGGGCGGCAGGTCGCCCCGAAACTGATGTGGATCATCGGCTCGGCCGGTGTCATTGGCATGTTGGGGTCGTTGTTGTCCGCGTTCTTTGCAGGGGCCGGGGGCCGGGTGTCAGATGTTGTGGCAGTGGTGCGGGACCCGACGATGGGCTGGGCGGCCGGCCTGATTATGATCTCGACGATCATCGGGATCATCCGGATCCTGGTGGCCGGAGGCCGCGAGGCGGTGTCGGTCGGCCGGTCGCTGCTGACGATGTTAGCGGTGACCGTGTTCGGCGCGACCGCGACGCAAGCCGCGATTGACCTATCGAACACCATCTCGTTCAGCTTGGTTATGGCGTCCTCCGCCTGCACGGACACCGATTGTTTTGCCAAGGGTATGACCAGCATCATGGTCGACACGCTCGGCCTGGGATCAATCGGTTTGTCGATGATAATCGAGCTGGTCGTGGTGGGGTCGTCGCTGCTACAGGTCGTGCTGATGATCGGCCGTAACGGTATTTTGGTGTTACTGGTCGGTCTAATGCCGTTGTCGGCGTCGTTGACGACCTTGCGAATGGGCCAGCAGTGGTTCGAGCGCGTATTGGGCTGGCTAATAGCTTTTATCTTGTACAAGCCCATCGCTGCCTTGACTTACGCGGCCGCGTTTTCGCTGATCGGGGATTTCGCGCCAGGATCGACTGACAACGAAAAACTGATAAAAGCAGCGACCGGAATGTTGATGATGGTTTTGGCGGTCCTGGCGTTGCCAGCCTTGTTGCGGGTGGTTGTCCCGGCGACCGCCGCGTTGGGCTCGGGCGGGGCAGCCGGGGCGGCTGCGGGAGCGATGGCCGGCGTTGCCGTGCAAGGCGGATCAATGGTGATGTACCGGTCGATGGCGGGAGGTGCCCGCGGAGCGGCCGGTGAGACGGGGAGCAGTCCGTCGGGCGTCCCATCGGCCCCCGGTGCGTCCGGGTCACAAGGCACGTCTGGTTGGTCGACGTCGGGAAGCACGGGTGGCCCCGGCGGCCCGGGCGCTGGCGGTCCTGGCGGCGCGGGTACTGGCGGTCCTCAAGGTGGCAACGGCAGCGGCCAGGCTGGCCAGCCGGGCCAAAGCGGTACGGCTGGCCAGCCTGGCCCGCAGGGTACGTCTGTCCAGGGCCAGCCGGGTCCTGCTGGGGCCAGTGGCAGCTCATCGTCTGCGGCGTCCAGTTCTGCGACTGGTTCACAGGCCGGCGCGGGCGGAGGAGCTGCTGCCAGTGCCGGCGGTGGTGGTGCCGCTGCGGCGTTAGGGCCAGCGGCGGCCGTGACTGTGGGGGCAGGAATGGCCGTCCAAACGGTCACATCTGGGGTACGTGATCTGGCGAACGGGGTCGGCGCTGGAGCCGACCAAACAACGCTTTAAGGAGACATCATGTCAGAAACAGTTGCAGATAGGCCGTACGAGCCAGTCAAGTACGGCAATTGGGGCAAGCCGACGTCGCGCGGTCTGCTGGGCATGGGCACTGCGCCAACCATGGTGCTGGTCGTGGGCGCCTGCCTCATGATGCTCGGGTTCATGGCGAACAATCTGGCGGTGGTGGGCCTGATCATTGTGGCCACGCTTGGGGCGACCGCGCTGATGGTCGTGAAGGATCAGTATGGGCAGCCTTTGGTGTCCCGGATCGCGGCGAAAACAGGCTTCCAGGCGCAAAAACGCCTGGGAGAGAATCTGTATGCGTCGGGTCCGTTGGCCCGACACGGGTTCGGCAAGCACCGGCTGCCAGGCGTATTAGCGGCAACCGAGCTGACGTCGGCGGTCGACCCATATGGACGCCGGTTCGCGATGTTGTCGCTGGGCCGGCACAAGTACTCAACCGTGATCGAATGCTATCCCGATGGCAACGCTTTGATTGATGCCAGAACTGTAGACGAACGGGTTGCGCGCTTTGCCGCATTTCTGAGCAATTTGGCCGACGAGCCCGACCTTGTGGCAGCACAGATTACTGTCGAGTCAGCCCCGGATAGCGGTGTTTCGCTGAGGACCGCCGTGACTGGAAGCATGGCCGCCGACGCTCCGCAATTGGCCCGCCAGGTAATGGATGAGGTCGTGTCAATGTCGACATCGAACGGAGTACGGGTCTCAGCGTGGGTGACGTTAACGTTCGAGTCGAAGCTTCCAGCCGCTGACTTCCACCGGGACTTGGCTACCCGCTTACCGAGTTTCACCGAAGGATTGAAAGGCACGGGAGCCGGTCGGTGCCGGCCATGCGATGAAACCGATCTATGCCGGATCGCTCGGGTCGCCTACGACCCGGCCTGCGCACCCACGGTCGAGCAGGCGATGAACGAAGAAGACAAAAAGACTGGTTTGGCGTGGGACGATGTCGGACCGACCTATTACATCAGCCAGCCAACATATCTTGAGCACGACAGTGGCATCACGATGACGTGGGAGTCCACGATGCCTCCGCAAAGTGCTGTCACAGCAAAGATTTTTTCCAGACTGTTGGCGCCACACCGCGACATCCCACGTAAACGAGTCAGCATTCTGTTCCGGGTGATCCCACGGAATCTGTCCCCCCGAGCAGTCGAATCGAACCTCAGTGCGGCCATACAGCAGACGAACGCAAAAACCAAAGTGTCCGAACGTGACCGCGTCAGAGCCGCCAAGGCGGCCGCCAACGCGGCAGAAGAAGCCGCCGGCGCCGCGCTGATTGACTTCAGCATGATGGTCAGCGCCACAGTATTGGGCGACAAAGACGAACAGACAACCGCTGAAGCAGTCAACAAAGCGAAGACAGCCATCGACTCACTGCGAGCGTCATCCCGTCTCCAACTAAGGCTCTGCAGGGGCGCCCAAGATACCGCCTTTGCCATGAATCTGCCGTTCGGGATCATCTTGGACGACCTGCTATTGATCAGCCGCGGCGTCAGAGAGAAAATGTGATGTCTGCGTTCGTGACTAGCCAAGACGCAGCCGAGATCAGCTGGCCACAGGCTCATATCGACCCGTTACCGTCACCGCCTTTCGGTGGCTATACAGGCCGTTATGGCGGCCATGTGGGCATGATCCCCGTACCGCCGTTGTTCCGTGGCACGTCTTTTCAGGAAGCCGGCCTCTACATGTTCAGCGTTGGGGCACAAGTGCCTCAAGTGGGCACACCCCTTGGTCCGCACTTGATCACCGGTGAAACCGTGTGCGCCGACCCCATCGCGATGTTCATGGATGGGCGGATCGGCAACCCCTCTCAGATGGCCTTAGGTCTGCCTCATATGGGCAAATCATCCCTGATCGTGCGCCAACTCATCGGAGGCGCCTATCGCGGCGTGATTCCCATGATTTTCGGTGACCTCAAACCTGACTATGTCGATCTCATCCGTGCCCTCGATGGCCAAGTCATCAGCTTGGGACGAGGGCTTGGCTCCATCAATCCGCTGGATGCTCGTGCAGCTTACGATGCGGCCTCGAAACTTCCTGACGTGCTTGCGGACGAACTCATCCAGGACGCTGCCGCACGCCGCGTCGCACTGATATGCAGCCTGATCTCAGTCATGCGGCGCCGCGAACCCAACGAGATCGAAGCGAACCTCATCGCGGGCTGCATCGACGAGTTTGACGAGCAGCACAACTCTGCCCCACTCGTGGGGCAGATGCTCGATCTGCTGCGTCACCCAACCGAACGCCTACGAGAACTCGCCCTCGACAGAGGCGACAACATGGTCTACCAAGAAACCACCAAAGGGCTAGAAGCCTCTCTGATGGCGCTGGCCGGACGTGGTCGCTTCGGCAGCGTATTCGCCCAACAAACCTCTGAAATGATGCGATTCGACCAGCCGGTCGTATTCGACGTGTCAGCAATCCCAGAATCAGACAAAGACATGCAAGCCGCAGCACTGTTGACTTGCTGGACGAACGGATTCTCCACCATCAACGCAGCTAACGCGCTAATGGACGCCGGAATTGAGCAGCAACGTTTTTACCATATCGTCCAAGACGAATTTCACCGCCCCATGCAAGCCGGACCAGGCGTTATCCGGCAATACGACAGCATCACACGGCTCAACAGATCGGTCGGCGTTGCCAACACGTCCGCAACCCACACCATGCAGGATCTCGAATCTATGCCAGACGAGGCCGATAAAGCCCTCGCCCGCGGGTTCGCTGAACGAGCTGGGATGCTGATGCTGTTCGCTTTCCCCTTCGCGGAAATGTCTCGCCTTCAGATGATCACGCGGCTATCCGGCGCAGAGCAGAACCTTCTAACGTCGTTCGCAGCCTCGCGCGCCTACGGTGAAACACACCATTACGGACTGGGCAAGGCCCTGATGAAAACTGACAAAGACACACCAGGCATCCCCTTCCAACTCAATGTGACCAAGGAAGAAGTCGCCCTCCACGACACCAACAGAAAGTGGCATACCAGCCAAGTCCAGCAGCCACATTCCCAGGACCACTGACAAGGAGCAGATCATGGACATGGACCAGATATGGCACGGTGTGGTTCCCTTCCTGCTTATTGTCGGCGCGGCCGCTGTCATCGGCTTGACCGCATTCGTGGCCGCGCACATCACGGCCGCTGTGTTGTACCGACTCCGCAAAGGGCTATGGCGCTGGTACAGCACCAACGACAAGTCCAGGGCAGTGGACACACTGGCCGGAATCATGTTCGTGGTCGGCGCGGCCACACTGGCCGGGGTTGTCGCCGCAGTCGGTATTGGCACAGGCCTGCACCCGACACGCTGGATGGGTGCGGCCACCGCCTTGGTCCAGGGCGACCACAGCATGTTCGACCACTTCGACCCGGCCGCGACGGTGGGCGCCATGATCGTGGTGCTGGTGTTGGCGGCCGGTCTGGGATGGGCCGGAGGATGGCTGTGGCGGCATTGGCTGATGCCAACCGGCACCGGGCTGATGAGCCGTTGGGAAGCCAGACGCGAACTGTCGGTGGCGCATTGCCGCCGCACCGCCCGTCAAACCCGCCCCGACCTCAACTCCACACGACGAGCCGCCGCGGACGAGGTCAGCTTGCCCGTGGGACAAACACCCTGGCGCACCGATGTACGTGTTCCGCTAGAGAGCCCTATCGGGGTGATCGCCCCAGCCAGGTCCGGAAAGACTCTGATGATCCTCGCTTGGCTCATCCTGGCCGCGCCAGGCGCGCTGCTGACCACCTCCACGAAATACGACACGCTGATGTTGACAGCCTGCGCACGTGAACGCCTGCGTCCTGGTTCGGTCATTGTCTATGACCTGACCGGCAAAGCGCCATGGCCCAGGAAGGCCTACTGGAACATGACCGCCGACGCCACCAGCGTTGAGACCGCTGACCGCTATGCCAGGAACCTCATGGCATCCTCACGGGCAGGGGCCAGCGGCAAGGACATGATGTGGACTGAGCTGGCCACGGATGTGTTGTCCTGCCTTCTGCTCGCGGCCGGCCTGTCTCAGCCTCCATTCGAAACGTTCATCCGCTGGTGTCAGAACAGCACCGACAGCACACCCGTGCAGGTGCTTCAGCAACACCCGGAGTTCGCTGAGAAAGCCCGCCAGCTTGAAGCGCAACAACGCACCGCGCCAGAAACCCGCGAAAGCATCTGGCTGGGAGTGCGCCGCGCGATCGCCGTGCTCACCGACAAGAAAGTCATTGACGCCTGCGTCACCGGCGAAGGCCGGCCACCGTTCGACGCGGCACGTTGGCTCGCCAACAAAGGCACGGTCTATGTGATCGCCGACAAGCAAAGCGCCGCCCAACAAGCGGCCCTGGTCACCGCGTTCGTCGAACACGTCTTGGACGCCGCCCGCAGCGAAGCGGCCCGCCTCCACGCAGAAACCGGCCAAGACCGGCTCGCACCACCGTTGTGCGCCGTCCTGGACGAAGTCACGAACATCTGCCCGATCCCCAGCCTGCCCGCCACCATGTCCGACTCCGCTGGCCGTGGCATCGACATCACATGGTCGGCGCAATCGAAGTCCCAGCTCATCGAATGCTGGGGGCCACAAGGCGCAAGCGGCATGATCGAGAACACCTCAGCGCAGATCCTGTTCGGCGGCATCACCGACGAGCAACTCCTCCGCGAAACGGTCTCGCTGATCGGGTCGCGCTACGAAACCCGCACGTCACGCCGACGCGGCGGCCGCGGCGGCAACGACGTCCAGTTGCAACCCGAACGCCGCAACGCCATCGAAGAGGACGGCATCCGCACCATTCCCCGCCAACACGCGCTGCTCCTTCTCCAGCACCTTCCGCCGCTGATCATCCGGTTGACGCCACTGTGGGAGTCCCACCTGTGGAAACAGCTCAAGGAAGACGAAACCAGCCTCCGCACCGGCGCTGGCGCACTGGACCTTCCCAACGACGAAATGACCGCATCATGACCGACACCACCACCGTCGACACGCCGACCGTCGACGAACTCGCCACCCTAGTCGGAGAACTCATGAAGTCGGTCGGCGACCACGAGACCATCCTCACGCACCTGCTGGGCCAGCCCACATTGCATGACTGGTGTCCGGCCGATGTTCCCGCCCCGCTGGACCTGCCCAGATGGTGCGCCTGGATGAACCAGACATACACGCCGTTCGCCGGCCGCAGGCCGATCCCGGAATGCTGGCAACAACACCCCGGCCTCGCCGCCGAGATCGGCACACTCTTCGCCGCCTGGCGGGCCGCCTTCCAGGACGCCAAAGCCACCCCCGACATGGCCCAAAACTGGCACGACCGTTGGCTGCCAGGCTACCTCAGCCGGCTCGACCGTTGGGTCCACGACTACTGCTGGGACGGCAACCACCAGCCAACACCCCGGCCACCCGACGACGCAGTTATGGCCGCCTGGCCCGAAGCCCATGACGAACCCACGGCCGGCATCACCGCAGCAATAGACCCGCAAACCGGCGAAGTCCAGCAATGACCAGAACGGTAACCCACAGCCGAACGCCGCCCGCCGACGGCACTCCACCGGCCAAATAGAAAGGACCACATCCATGGACGCCACCTACCTGTATCAGCGTCTTGTCATCGACGACATGCGCGAGTTGGAGGCCGCGCGCGTTGGCACTGGATCGAACGATCTTTCCCAGTCTCGTCCTTTGGCATGGGAGGCCCGCAACGCGCTGTTGTTGGGCACCGCCGACACGAGAGAACGGGCCGCAAGGGCCGAGGAACTGTTGGCTATCCAGAGCCGTCAGCCTGACGGTGCGCCGAAGATTTTGGGTCTGGAGTTGAACCAAACACACCACGGAGACCTCGACAAAGTCCTCGCAGACCCGACAATGGCCACCGAACTAGGCCGATTCAACATCGACCCCGCCCAAACCGGCTATTTGCGTGAGTTCACCACGGACTATCTCCAGGCGGCCCGCGCCCCTTGGAACACCGACGTGACGGACCTGGCGGACTGGGCAGGCTATCTGCCCGGCTTCGAGCCGGAGCGAGTGTCCTGGTCGGCTCCGCTTGTGATCACGGGCAGCCGGGGAGAGCTATGGGGCGACGACCCCACGCTGATTCCGCCGGAACCAGCCCTCAACGTCAGCGTCTTGGTCTACCGGCCATACCTGCCCGGCGAAGCCGACGGGGACGCGCAGATCCGGTTCACCGCCTACGCCGACGGCCGACACACCGCAACGATCGACGGCCTACCGGCGACCACGGAACAGTGCGCCGACGCGCTGGCTGTGCCGATGGACAGCATGATCAAAGTACAAGCATCGGTCAACACGGCCCTGGACCGGTCCCTGGCCGCCTGGAACAAAGCCGCGCCCCACCTGGACGAACGCGCTCGGATTGCGGGCCTTGCCGCCGAACTTCGCACCAGCCCGTCGGTGGCGGCAATGCCAGTCCCCACCCCGCAGGCACACGTCACAGCACCCGCCATTCACGCCTAGAAAGGACACCGCTCATGCCCACCACCTACCGGGACGGATCAAGTCGCAGCCGGCGAGCCAGCATCGCCGAAGAAGAAGGCCGTGTTCCCTGGAGCCGCCTCAGGGCCGCTAAACGCCACGGCCTCACCAAGCGGCAAGCCGTCGCGCTCAACCTCAACAACGACGAATGGCATCACACGTCGAAATACGCCAACCCCACCGAATACTTCGACCCCCGCTATATCGACGCCGTGCTTGACGGGATTACCACAGATGAGGCACGTGCCCTGGCCGACGCGCGCCTGGATGGCGCCCATCCCGAGGTTCTTTGGCAACTTGGCACCACTCGTGCGGTCGGCAGGCTCATCGACTTTCGCCAGAACTGGATCATCGGTCTTCAACTCGAAGGGCAAGCGACCGATCCTGAACAACTCGCCATGCAAGACGACCTGGTCAACGACCTCGTCGAGATGCGCGCGATGGATGCCCAAGCCGCCAGCCGAGCCGACTACCTCGCCCAGTTGCATCCCGGCGGCCCCTACCATGTGCCCGGTTGGGATGAAATGAACGGTGACGAACGCTGGGAAGCCAGATACAACCATCTGGGTGAACTCGTAGAACTGCATGAACGGATGGTCAAGGCCAGCCCCACAGACGCGCTGCTCCTTGAAACCGATAACCCGCAAGAGCGGGTAGAACGCGCGCAGGCACTCAAAACCATCGAAAACGCACAATCCCCCTGGGGCCCAGTCGTTTTTGGACTGGACCTTAATCTCAAGTACAAAGGGCTGCTGCCAGATATTGCCGCCGACCTGCAACTGAATCTGACCGGGCAAGATCGCGCGGAACTGCCTGCCATCCAAGAAGCCGCCGACCAGGAGGCTCTTCGGCTGGCCACCCCTGAAACGGAACCGGCATCCTTCCTTCCTGTGGCCGCGCCTCGCCTTGATGAACGCACACAGATCGCGGACCTCGCCGCCCAAATACGGCAAAGTCGTCCGGCACCAGCCGCCGAAGGCTGTCCGCCCGTCGTGGCGCCGCCGATGAGCGTGCGGCTATGAAACGATGGGCGTCAGCGGTCGCGACGGCCGTGTGCACTGTCGCATTAGCGGTGACCGGCTGTGCGCAGTGGACACCAGACGGCAACATCCCGGCCAGCCCTGACGCCGGCCGGGCCGCCGACAGTGACCTGCTTGCCGAACTGGTGGCGCTGACCGACAGTTCTTCTCCAGGAGCCACCAAGAACTATTTCTGGGTCAACGGACCGGCCCAGCTCGATCAGGCCACCATGCCCAAGACTGGAACCGTGTCGTTCACCGCCGACGCCCGCGGCCGGTCCGGCGTCGCGAAAGCCTCCTTGACCTACCAAATGTTCGCCGACTCCCGCGGCGAACGCCAAGGCGACCCACTCGACCCGCCAGGCTGGCCGAAGAAAAACCCGAAGATTGCCATCACCTACACGCTGACCGGCAAGACCTACCACGGCTACGCCTGGAACCGCAGCCACTCAATCGCCGACAGCCTGGTCGGCGAACAGTCCTACACGTCCAAGAACAACTTCACCGCCGGGACCCGCACGCAGAACGTCGGCGCCGACCAGCACGGCGGCATGCGAGCCGCCGAAGAAGCCGCCGAAAACTACTGGAAGAACAACCCCGGCTCGAAGGTGGCACTCTGGTACCAAACCACGCCGCTGTACGCCGGCAACGAGAAGATCCCGCGCGGATCAGTAGTCGACGAACGATCGTCAGACGGCTCACTCAACACTCAGTTCGTCATCGTCAACGACGCCGAAGGCTGGACGATCAACTACAAAACCGGCGCGATGACATCTGTCGGAGGGATACGTCTATGAGCGCGGCCACTGTGCTGTCACATCTCGTACTTTCGGTGACGAGACTGTTGAAGCGCCGTCGAGGAGATTCCAGCAGCGTGTGTGAACCAATCGTTGGGCCATCGTGGGCTGCCACAGTTCCAGAGCTGGAGGATGTTTTTGAATATGGCTTGCCTGACGATGTTGTTGCGGTGTTGCAGTGGGACGATGGCGAAGGTATCGCGGACCTGCCCGGCTGGCTTGATATCCAGTTCTACGAAGCAGACGGTTACCCAACCAACGCCGCTTGGGCGCTGCCAGCCAACGCCCCAGAAGCATCACTCATGGAATGGACCCGCGTATACCTGGAGTACAAAGTCCCGACAGGCCACTTCCGGTTTGAGCGAAGGCATGTCCTCTGGCGCTACGGCAGTAGCGAGTGGAAGCGCTATGCCGTCCTGTTGGTTGTGGCCAAATGAACAGGTGGTGGCGTCACCCGGCGAGGGTGAGTTCGCGGTCGACTGCGTCGCGGATGACTTGCGAACGGCTTTGATGCCGTGCGCGGGCGATGGCGTCGAGCAAGCGCCGTTGACGCGGCGTCAGCCTGACCGTGACGGTCTCCGCACGTTCACTTCCGACTTCCAAAGGCCGGCCACGCCGCATCGGCATCGCCTGCAACTCCTCCAGCGCCCAGCCCTGTTCGAAGCGGTCAGCCAATGCTTCGAAGTGCGCAGCCTCTTCCGGTGTCGCCGGAACATATTCGTTATCGTTCATCGTCAAAGCCCCCTCTTCAGGAGTGGTAGGTAGGCGGGTGTGATTTTGTTGGCGTGGAAGATGACCCAGCCCGAGGGACCGAGTTCACACCCAACCTCCAAAGCACGACCGGATCGGTCGAAGCCCAGACGCATCTCAACCAGCGGGTCTTCCCTGATCTGGATAGACACCACGGGATGTTCGGCCACCGGATAGAAGTCCTCCGGGTCGACATGCCTCCGAGCTGAGCCGATCCACCGCACACCAACAGCGTAACACATAATGCGAACACATAAAGAAGACGAGACACGTCGATGCCGAGGACCCCACCACGGTAAGCCATCAAACGATCGCCTAGAAGACGAGTTGACGTCGGACGTCGGCGGCGAGAAGCCAGGTCTTGCGGTTGCCGGCGTTCCATTCGACGAGGATACGGTCGCTGGACACCCACAGCACGTGCGCGGGGACGACGGTAGTGCGATTGGGCCATTGAAGACGAGCAAGAGCGAGAGTGCCCGCCGGGGCAGCGTGCCCGAACTTGCGATCCTTGCCCGAGGGCGCGGCCACAGCGTTGCGCGGTGATGGCATGAGCCGCTGATCGTCAGAGATCACAACCAGCAGAATAACCGATCACCCGTTCGATTCGATGCGTCCACGGGGGAGAGCATCAAACGACCGTTTGCTGACCTGCCGTCAGCCAGAGCCCAGCACGATCACCCTTGAGCGTAAGATGGAGGACAACAACCCGCGCATCAATCAAAGAGCATCTATTGCATCTATAGATGGGTTTATGATCTACTTGGGTTGGCTGTTAGCGCGAGGAGGCAGGCATGTCGATGGTGTGGAATTTGGATGACCCGGCTAGGTCCGGGTCATCGTGGTCCATTGAGGTCACCGTCGATGACCCTGGCTGTGGGCGGCTGGCCTACCAGTCGTTCGACAGCCCGAACTCGATGGGTCCTGTGGTCGAGTTCACGGGGTCGTGGCTGGGTGCGTTGCTGGACGATGTGACCAAGCTGGCGCTGCGGCCAGACGGGGGGAGCGCGGTCTACGCGAGCACATCGGATTGCCATTCGGTTCGCATCACACGAGAGCAGGCCCGTGAACTGCTGCCTGTGCTGCAACACGCTGTTGCACTCGCCATCGGCGGCACTGAGCGCTACGACCGGATATGGGACGGTTCCCGGTGAGCCGCCACTACCGTTTCCGTTTCGGGACGGGCCGTTAGGTCAGGAGCGATTATGAATGAGCCATTTCAGGGGTTGTGTTTGTCTGTGCTTGATCCGTCTGGGCTGAAGAAGCCGAGGCTCATGTTCCAGGCTGTCCACGGGCAACCGATTGTTCACCGGCAAGGAGAGTCGTGGAAAAAGTTCATCCCTGTCGTCGTATTCTGTGGCGCAGTATTCTTCTTGTTCCCTCGGATTGCTTCGACGGGCACACCACCACCCGGCCTTCAACAGGCGGCAGGGGTAACAGCCTGGGTGGCGTGCATCATTGGAGTATTGAGTGTCATGGCCTGCATACTGGCCAGCAACCTTGATGATGGTCATCTGGTTGCCGATAGGCATGTAGTCGATTATCAAGCACTTGATAAGCAAGACATTGAATGGACGACAGCCCACACAGTACAACAGCTCATGGACCACATCGAAGCACTGTCTCTCTCAGAGCTACATCAAGCCGACGCGCTCAGTTATGACATCAACCGACTGTTGCTGCTGTCATACCGTGCTCGCGAGACGGGCAGGGACCACCTAGCCCGCCAGTATCGCCAGCAAGCAGACAAAAATCTGAAGGAACTACGGACTGTATTCGACGCCGGCAGGAAGGAAAGCCAAGCCGCACACCAGTCCGTGTTGGACCTTCGCTTACAGGAACTCACGGCGACCGACACGGCATCGCAGCCGGCCGAGCCAGACGGTCTCGACCTGGCCGGCAGCGAACCGACACCACCCCAAGGAACGTTTGAGGTCTACCAACCCGACCAGCCGAAGGACACGACATGGCGTTGATCGGGTATGCGCGGGTGTCAATGGAAAACCAGAATCTGGATTTGCAGATTGACGCGTTGCGGGCGGCTGGTTGCAACATGATTTTCGAAGACAAGTCATCAGGGATGAAAGCGTCACGACCTCAGTTTGACGTGATGCTGCTTTTCCTAACACAGCTCGCCGAGGAGCGAAAAAAACCGATAGAGGAACGATCTGACCTCGACACGATGCTTCACTGGGACGCCGACACGCAAAACAAGAATCTGGGTTTGCAGATTGACGCGTTGCGGGCGGCTGGTTACAGCATGGCTTTCAAGACCAAATCATCAAGGATGAAAGCGTCACAAGGCCTGTATGACGCGATGACGCTTTTCCTAAAACGACGCGCCGAGGAGCAAAATAAAGCGAAAGAAGAACCATCTGAACTTGACACGATGATTCACGAGGACACCGGCGAGGAACATGATACGGTCGTCATCTGGCAGTTGAGTCGTTTGGGGCGTTCGTCGGCACATTTGAACCGTTTGGTGAACTATTTCAAGAAACAAAATATCGGCCTGATCTCGCTTCGCGAGAATCTGGATACAACATCAGCAGCGGGTAAGTTTATCTTCCAGGTCTTCGCTGCACTAGCTGAGTTTGACCGTGACATAACTGTGGAACGCACGAATGCTGGCTTGAAGGCGGCGCGGGCTCGTGGGCACTTTGGTGGCCGCCGGACGGTATGGACGCCGGAGAAGGAGGCGGCCGCGGCGACGTTGTATGACGCTGGAGAGTTGTCGTTGACCCAGATCGCGCAGCAGTTGGGCGTGTCGCGCACGACGCTGGTCATGTTCAATCGGCGCCGACGGGAAGCGCAGCAGCAAGATGAGGATGAGGCGGATGAAGCGATGTGACAAGCCAGGACGCGGTAGCGTTGCCCTTGGTCTAGTCAATCTTGAGCAAGGTGCGCCATCGTGTCCGCGAAGTCTTCTCATTCTCCTAAGGAGAACCCATTTCAACCTTCCCTGGAGTTTCTCTGGGGTGAACCTGAGGAGGTTCAAGATGAACGAATTCGGGACTTTCGCGATGGAGACGTGGCGGCGGCTAGCGCCTTCCGCGTTCGCGGAGATCAAGGACCCCAACCAGCACTTTTCGACCTTGGGGAAGCAAGCGGAGGACGCCTGGGCGGCGCTGATGGAACAGATGGCGCACGAGACACCCCGTCAGTCGGATTATCTGGCGGAGGTGGGCCGGTTGAATCAGATCCGCCAGTCGGCGAGAGAGATCATCCAGCAGGAGTGGTGTATGCCGCCGACGGAGTTGCTGGAGGACGAGGACGACGACCAGCCGGACGCGTGGCAGCAGGAGATATTCGACACGCTGATGGCGATCAACCTCGGGGATACCACAGAGGACGGGGAACCGTTGGTGCCGGAGGTCGTGGTGCATCCGACGGGCTGGCAGGAGTAGAGGCCACACCTGGCGGTTTGGCTGGTGGTTCCGGCGAAACCGCCTCGCCGCGGTTCCGGCCGACGTCGCAGGCGGATTTGGCCCCGTCGGGGCAGCGTGCCCGGCTCGATGCGAACATGGCGGCGTTGCGGCTGCTGCGCACCATCCAAGCCGGCCAGCGTCCCGCAACCGAAGGTGAGCAGGCGGTGCTTGCCCGGTTCGGTAGTTGGGGCGCGCTGCCGCAGGTGTTTGACGAGGACGATAGCCGGTTCGCACCCGAGCGTGGCGAGTTACGCGAGTTGTTGTCGCCGGCAGAGTATGCGGCGGCGGCGCGTTCGACGGTGAACGCGCATTTCACGGATCCGTTGATCGTGCGGGCGATGTGGGACACTGTCTCGCGTTTGGGGTTCGAGGGCGGCCTGGTGTTGGAGCCGGGGTGTGGCACGGGCACGTTCATCGGGATGGCGCCGGCCGGGGTGGAGGCGACTGGCGTCGAGCTGGACCCGACGACGGCTGCCATCGCGCAGTTGCTGTACCCGGATGCGGCGATCCGGCAGGAAAGTTTCGCGGACACGAGGATGCCGGCGGGCCGATTCGATCTGGCGATCGGGAACGTGCCGTTCGCGAACACTGTGCTTCATGACCCCCGCTACAATCCGGCGGGGTTGACGATGCACAACCATTTCATCGTCAAGAGTTTGGAGCTGACCCGGCCGGGCGGCCTGGTGGCGGTTTTGACGTCGGCGTACACGATGGACGCGGACAATCCGGCGGCCCGTCGGCAGATGTTCGGGTTGGCGGACCTGGTGGGCGCGGTGCGGTTACCGTCGGGGGCACACCATCGGGCGGCCGGCACTCAGGTTGTGACGGACTTGCTGGTTTTCCGGCGCCGTGAGCCTGGGGTGATGCCGCCGACGTCGAGTGGCTTCGAACGCACAGCGACAATGGAACTTCCGGGGCCGTCTGGCGTGTTGGAGAAGGT
>QMCE01001859.1_pt1 | contig 18058 bp, 14 predicted proteins | sample 1821851 | NCBI WGS metagenome assembly QMCE01 (sample SAMN09453174, study PRJNA476694) | Termite gut metagenome, whole genome shotgun sequencing project. | isolation source: worker | host: Odontotermes sp. | place: South Africa:Pretoria | collected 2016-01-28
GGGATCGACTTTCTGGAAGAGTCCCTGCTGAACCTCCGCGCCGGCAAGGCGAGTGTAAATGTGCTCAACGGCATCATGGTCGATTATTACGGCAGTGCGATGGGCATCGACAAGGTGGCCAGCGTGAACGTTCCCGACGCACGCACCATTCTGATCCGCCCGTGGGAGAAGAACATGATCAACCCGATTGAAAAGGCGATCATCAACTCCAACATCGGCCTCACTCCTTCGAACAACGGTGAGGAGATCCGGTTGACGATCCCCATTCTGACGGAAGAGCGCCGCAAACAGCTCGTAAAACAGGTGAAAGAGGAGGCCGAAAAGGCGCGCGTGAGCCTTCGCAACAGCCGCCGCGACGCGGTGGAGGCGTTCAAGAAGTCGCAAAAGGATGGTATGCCCGAAGACGAAGCGAAGAACGGCGAGGTCGAGATTCAGAAGATTTACGACAAATTCTCCAAGAAGGTAGACGAGGTTGTCGCGGCCAAGGAGAAAGAGGTGATGACAGTGTAGGCCGACGGAGATGCCGGTCGCAAAATATAATTTAACTCTAATCTTCAACGCCTTATGAAAAAGTTTGTTTCGTTATTTACAGCGGGGCTTTTGTTGCTGTTTGCCGCGGGCGGATGCGCGCTGGAAGAAGGTGCGTTCGAGAATTCTTTGTCCGGCGGGTGGTACGGAGAATACCCGGCCTACGGTGAAAAGTACGAAGATTACGGCGAAAATCCCTTCTTCGATGTCGCCGACGCTCCGGTTTCGACCTTTTCGGTAGATTGCGATGGCGCCTCGTACACCAATATGCGGCGATGGCTCAACCTGGGACAAAATCCCCCAAAGGAGGCCGTCCGCATCGAAGAGTTCATCAACTACTTCACATTCAACTATGCCGAACCCAAGACCGGCTACAACGTTTCGACAGACACCGAGATCGTCCCCTGTCCGTGGAATGCAGAGCATCAACTGATCCGCATCGGACTGAAAGGCAAGGATATTCCCCTTGCGGAGTTGCCCGCCACCAATTATGTGTTCCTTATCGACGTGTCGGGTTCGATGGATTCGCCCGACAAACTCGGCATCCTGAAAACGGGATTCCTGCGCCTGACCGAAGTGTTGAACGACACGGACAGGGTTGCCATCGTCACCTATTCGGGTAATGTCAAGGTCGCATTGTCTTCGACCCACGGCGACGAGAGGGACAAAATCCGCAAAGCGATACAGGGATTGTCGGCAGGCGGTTCGACGGCGGGCGGCGCGGCCATCAAAATGGCTTATCAAATCGCAGTGGATAACTACATTCCGGGAGGAAACAACCGCATCATTCTCGGTACCGACGGAGATTTCAACGTGGGTATCTCTTCCGACGAAGAACTCACCGAACTCATCGAGGGAGAGCGCGACAAGGGGATTTACATCACGGTTCTGGGGGTCGGCGGCGGCAACCTCAACGACAGCATGATGGAAAAGGTGGCGAACAAGGGCAACGGCACCTATGAGTATATCGACAACGCCTCGCAGATAGAAAAGGTGTTCGTCAAAGAGCGTTCGAAGTTCTACGCTGTGGCCAAGGATTGTAAGATACAGGTCACGTTCAACCCGGAGAAGGTCTCCAAGTACAGGCTTATCGGCTACGAGAACCGCGTGATGAACGAAGAGGATTTCGAGAATGACACAAAGGATGCGGGCGACATCGGCGTAGGCCAAACCGTCACGGCGCTATACGAAGTCGCTCCGACTGTCACGGATGTCGTGGCTCCATACGCCTCTCTCGAAGTCCGTTACAAAAGACCCGGCGAAGACGAGAGTATTCTTCTCTCCGCCGATGTGGACTATATGGATTATGAACACAATCTCGAAAACCACTCTCCCGAGACAAAGTTTGCCGCGGGTGTGGCGGCTTTCGGAATGCTTCTCAAAGAATCAGAATATTCCGGAACGGCAGACAAGGAGATGGTCTTGAAACTCTGCCGGGCCGGTCTTGTATCCGATCCGCACGGCTATCGGGCCGATTTCGTCGATCTTGTTGAAAAGGCGAAATTCTGACAAAAAGAGCGGGGGTTGCCCGCTCTTTTTTTGCATCAATACTATTTTGCTATTTCAGCGCCGGGAGGATATGCTCCCAAACGAGGTTGAGCTCCGCCCCCATATCTCCCACATGGGCAGTGATCGCTATCACGGCATCGTTGTCGGGAAGAACAAGAATATACTGGCCGTTCGCCCCGTCGGCACGGAAGGAATTGTGGCGGCTGCGCCACATCTGGTAACAATACCCCTGCGTCCAATCGCTGTCGGGGGCGGTGCCGTTGGATATCTTCCGGGTCGAAGCCTCCTCCGCCCAACCTTCGGGCAGAATCTGCTCACCGTTCCAGACGCCGTTTTGAAGGAACAGCTGGCCGAATTTGGCCATATCCTCGGTCTTTATGTAGAGCCCCCAGCCGCCCACGGGAATACCGTCGGGGTTTTCGTCCCATCTGTATCCCTCGATGGCGAGCGGCCCGAAAAGCCTCGTTTGCAGATAGTCGGTCAGTTTTTGGCCGGAGACTTTCTGCATGATGGCCGACAGCATGAACGTCGCCATCGAGTTGTAGCGGAATACTGTTCCGGGAGCATCTTCGACCGGAGCGGTCAAAAAGCCGGCGACCCAGTCCCCTCCTGTATGCGCAGGCTCTTTCGCCTGCCCCGTGGACATGGTGAGCAGATGGCGTACGGTCATTGCGGCGAGGTTAGGAGAGTGTTCGGCGGGAACTTTGTCGGGGAAGAACGACACCACCTTGTCGTCGAGCGTCAGAAGTCCTTCGGCTACGCCGAAACCGACGGCCGTGGCGGTAAAGCTCTTGCTGACGGAGTTGAGGATGTGCGGAGTGTCGGGGTCGTTTTCGCCCCACCATTTTTCGGCGACCACGCGGCCGTGGTGCAGCACCATGATGCTGTGGATGTCGAGGCTGTCGGCCGTGAAAGCGGCTTCGAAGGCGTCGAGACCCGCGGGATCGAAGTCGGCGGCCGGGGTTTCGGAGCGGACGAGCCGCCCTTCGGGAGTGGTGTTCATCTGTTTTTGCGGTGCGCGACAACACGATGCCGACGCAAACAAGATCGCCAAAGAGAGAAATAGAAGTCGTTTCATAATCGTTAGGTTATTGGTTTGCTTCAAAGATAAGCAAAAAAAGCGGACAATGTCCGCTTTTTTCTACCTTATCGCTTCGAGAGCCTGCCGCAGGTCGTCGAGGATGTCGCCCGCGTCCTCGATGCCGACCGACAAGCGGATGAGATCGGCGGGAACTCCCGCTTCGGCCAACTGTTCGTCCGAGAGTTGGCGGTGGGTGTGGCTCGCCGGATGGAGCACACAGCTGCGCGTGTCGGCGACATGGGTCACGATAGCCACTAATTTCAGCGAATCCATGAACTCGACCGACTTGGCGCGCCCTCCGCGAAGGCCGAAAGTCAGCACGCCGCACGTTCCGCCGGGCATATATTTCTGCGCAAGATCATAATATCTGTCGCCCGCAAGACCCGGATAGTGTACCCATGCCACTTCGGGGCGCGAAGCCAAAAACTCGGCGACCGCCAGCGCGTTCGAGCAGTGGCGCTCCATGCGCAAATGGAGGGTTTCAAGTCCTACATTTACCAGAAATGCGTTCTGCGGAGACTGGATAGCCCCGAGGTCGCGCATTAACTGTGCTGTGGCTTTGGTAATGTATGCCCCTTTGCCGAAGGCGGTGGTGTAGGTCAATCCGTGATACGATTCGTCGGGAGTGGTGAGGCCGGGGAACTTATCGGCATGGGCGTCCCAGTCGAAGTTTCCACTGTCGACGATGGCTCCTCCGACCGCGGTCGCGTGGCCGTCCATATATTTGGTGGTCGAATGGGTTATGATGTCGGCTCCCCACTCGAAGGGATTGCAGTTGACGGGCGTGGGAAAGGTATTGTCGACGATCAGGGGCACGCCGTGCGAATGGGCAATGCGTGCGAACTTTTCGATGTCGAGGATACTTACCGCCGGATTGGCGATCGTCTCGCCGAACAGGGCTTTGGTGTTGGGTCGAAAAGCGCGGCCGATCTCCTCCTCGGAAGCATCCTGGTCGACGAAAGTCACCTCGATGCCGAGTTTTTTGAGCGTCACGGCGAACAGGTTGTAAGTCCCTCCGTAGATGGCCGAAGCGCAGACGAAATGGTCGCCCGCCGAGCAAATGTTGAAAATTGCGTAGAAGTTGGCTGCCTGGCCGCTCGATGTGAGCATCGCCGCCACACCTCCTTCGAGTTCGCATATCTTTGCCGCCACGGCGTCGTTGGTGGGATTTTGCAGGCGGGTGTAGAAATATCCCGCCTCTTTGAGGTCGAACAGGTCTGCCATCTGTTCGCTCGTCTCATATTTGAAAGTCGTACTCTGGTAGATGGGTAGCACCCTCGGCTCACCTTTTTTCGGCTGCCAACCACCCTGGACGCAGACCGTTCCTTTTTTTCTCTTTTCCGCACTCATGGTTCTTCACTGTTTTAAGTCACAAAAGTACATAAAAAAATCACGCCCCGAATCGTTTGAAATCTCCGGAGCGTGACTTATGATATAAATGCCTCTATTTACACGACTACCGGTTTGAATTTCGGCACGAGCGTTTTCATAATAACCCATCCTATGAGATAGGCCACTGCGCAGATCGAGAAGATTATCATGTAACCGCTCTCTATGCCGGAGAAGCCGAAGAGTTTCATTCCTGTTGCCTCCGCATGGTCGAACAAACGTCCCGAGCCATAGTTTATCAGCATCGAGCCGAGGCCTCCAGCCATACCGCCGATACCGGTGATGGTCGCAATGGCGCTCTTGGGAAACATATCGCCGATGGTCGAGAAGATGTTTGCGCTCCAGGCCTGATGCGCCGCTCCCGCGATACCGATTATGATAACCGGCACCCAATATGATATATGTCCCAAAGGCTGTGCAAGCAGTGCCAACAGCGGGAAGAACGCGAATATCAACATCGCCCGCATACGGCCTGCGTAGGGATTCATCCCTTTTTTCTCGACGAAGAAAGTCGGCAGCCATCCGCCAACCAGCGACAGCATCGACACGGCGTAAAGTACGAAAATGGCTATCTGTGCCTTCGGATCCGACGACGGCATTCCGTAAACAGAGCTCAAATAGGCGGGTGCCCAGAAGAGATAGAACCACCAGACGCCGTCAGTGAGGAATTTACCAACGGCGAAAGACCATGTCTGACGCTGGCGGAAACATTGTGCAAAGGTCAGTTTTGCCTCTTTCTGCTCTTCGACCACCTTCGCGGGAGCTTCGGCATCGTCTTGCAGGATATAGGCCAACTCGGCCTTGTTCACTTTGGGGTTGTTCTCGGGTTTTTTGTAGACGAACACCCAGAAACCCATCCACACGAACCCGAGCGCACCGATGATGATGAACGATGCTTCCCATCCCCAATACTTGGCGATTACGGGGATCGAAACGGGAGCGAGAAGAGCACCGATCTGTGCGCCCGCATTAAAGATGCTCGTTGCAAAGGCGCGGTCTTTCTTGGGGAAGTACTCCGCCGTCGCTTTGATCGATGCCGGGAAGTTGCCCGCTTCACCGAGCGCCAGCACGAGGCGGGCGAAGATAAACATGATCACACTCACATTTATGATCGTGGCGACGAGTTTGACATCCTGTAAGGCCACCAGTGCAGCAACGTCTTCAACGCCTATCCATGCTTCGGTGGCGATCCCGCACACGGCATGGAGGCACGCACCGACACTCCAGATGCCAATCGACCAGAGGAATCCCTTCTTGGTGTCGAGCCAGTCGACGAATCTTCCGGCGAAAAGCATCGAAATGGCGTAAAAGCCCGAAAAACACATCGTGATAATGCCGTAGTGGGTGTTCGTCCAGTGGAATTCGGGAGCGATAAAGTCTTTCCATGTGAGAGATAGCACCTGGCGGTCGAGATAGTTGATGGTGGTGGCGAAGAACAACATCGCACAGATCATCCAGCGATAGTTGGTCATCGGCTCATTCCGGTTTTGTAGTTTATTCATGATTTCCTGGGGTTTAGGTTATTTTTTCAATTCAGAGACTATCTGGATGGTTTCGGCGACGAGGGCGGATATTTCGTCCCACTTGCCTGCGTCGATAAGGGTTTTCGGGAAGAGGTTCGAGCCTATGCCTACGCACTTCACTCCGACGGCGAACCATTTCGTGAGGTTTTCGCGGGTGGGTTCGACTCCTCCCGTCACCATGATCCGGAGCCACGGCATGGGTGCCAGCACAGCCTTCACGAAAGAGGGTCCTCCCACCTCGGCGGCGGGGAATACCTTCACGATTTCGGCTCCCGCTTTCCAGGCGTTGAAGATTTCGGTCGGGGTTGCGGCTCCGGGAGCGTAAGGCACTCCGAGTTTTTTCGCCTCGTCCATCACCTCCGCGCTGAACACAGGGCCGACGACGAACCGTGCTCCTGCTTCCACGAACCTGCGGCAATCGGCGGCAGTCGTGACAGACCCTATGCCCATCACCATTTCGGGACACTCGGCGGCGGTCATTTTCACAAGCTCGCCGAACACCTCGAAGGCTTTTCCGCCACGGTTGGTGAACTCGAAAGTACGGATACCTCCCTTGTAGCACGCGCGAACCACGTTCTTTGCGATTTCGACCTCGCCGTTATAGAACACCGGAATAACGCCGGTCGATTCCATCAATTCCAATATATTCATCTTGTGTGTCATTAACTGTTAAAATTCCCATAGGGAATATCTCTCGGTAGAAAAGGTTCTCAAACTACGGAATGAATTTCCAACGTCAGGGTTGTTTGCCGATGTAAGCCAAAATCCCGCCGTCTACATACAGGACGTGTCCGTTCACAAAGTCCGAGGCGGGCGAGGCGAGGAATACCGCCGGACCTGCGAGGTCTTCGGGCGTGCCCCAGCGTTCGGCGGGGGTCTTCGCAACGATAAAGGCGTCGAACGGATGACGGCTGCCGTCGGCCTGCGGTTCACGCAGGGGAGCGGTCTGCGGAGTGGCGATGTAGCCCGGGCCGAGCCCGTTGCACTGGATGTTGTACTTGCCGTATTCGCTTGCTATGTTGCGGGTGAGCATCTTCAAGCCACCTTTCGCGGCGGCGTAAGCCGAGACTGTTTCGCGGCCCAGCTCCGACATCATCGAGCAGATGTTGATGATCTTGCCGCCGCCTTTGGCGATCATCGACGGAATGACTGCCTTTGCGACGATGAACGGCGCGTTAAGGTCTACGTCTATTACCTGGCGGAACTCGGCGGCTGACATTTCGGTCATCGGAATGCGCTTGATGATCCCGGCGTTGTTCACCAGAATATCGACAACTCCGACCTCTTTTTCGATCTTTGCGACCATGTCATTTACTGCGGCTTCGTCGGTCACGTCGCACACATAACCCGCCGCGTCGATACCCGCGTCCTTGTAGGCGTCGAGACCCTTGTCGACGAACTCCTGTTTGAGGTCGTTAAAAACTATTTTGGCTCCCGCCTTTGCAAGCGCGCCTGCGATGGCGAACCCGATGCCGTAACTCGCACCCGTCACCAAAGCAACTTTTCCTTTTAATTCAAATTGTTTTCCCATAAATATTTGCGCGTAGCTAATTATCAATTATCCATTATCAATTATCCATTCATCGTTGCACCCGTCCAGAGCCGTCACCGCCCATGAGCGCTTCGACTTCGGGGACGGAGACGAGGTTGAAATCGCCGTAGATGGTGTGTTTCAGGCACGAGGCCGCCACCGCGAATTCGAGAGCTCTTTGGTCGCTGTCGTAGGTGAGCAGACCATATATCAAGCCGCCCATGAACGAGTCGCCGCCGCCCACGCGATCGACGATGTGGGTGATGTCGTAACGTTTCGACGAGAACAGTTTTGTACCGTCCCACAGAACACCGCCCCAAGTGTTGTGGTTGGCATTTATCGAGCCACGCAAGGTAATGATGACTTTCTTCGCTCGCGGGAAACGCTTTTGAAGCTGGCGGCAGACGCTTTCGAACTCGGCGGCATTCACTTCACCGCCGGTGTGGGCCACGTCGAACCCTTCGGGCTTGATGCCGAAAACCTTTTCGGCATCTTCTTCGTTGCCCAGGATCACGTCGCACCCTTCGGTCAGCGCGGGCATCACTTCGGAGGCTTTTTTGCCGTACTTCCACAGGTTTTTGCGATAGTTGAGGTCGCACGAAACCGTCACGCCCATTTCGTTCGCCACACTGATCGCTTCGAGACAGGCATCGGCCGCACCCTGCGACAGTGCGGGAGTGATACCCGTCCAGTGGAACCAGTCGGCACCTTTCAATACCTCACGCCAATCTACCATTCCCGGCTGTATGTCGGCGATGGAGGAGTGGGCGCGGTCGTAGACCACCTTCGAGGGGCGCGCCACGGCTCCCGTTTCGAGGAAATAGATGCCCACGCGCTCGCCTCCGCGAACGATTTTATCGACCCCGACCCCGCGTTTGCGAAGTTCGGCGATGCACCACTCCGCGATGTCGTTTTGCGGCAGGCGCGTGATGAAATCGGCCTCGATGCCGTAGTTTGCCAGCGACACAGCCACATTGGCCTCTCCGCCGCCGAATGTCGACGTAAGGTGTGTTGCCTGCGAAAATCTTTCGTACCCGGGGGTCGCCAATCGCAGCATCACCTCCCCAAATGTTACTACTCTCATTATTTATGAGTTATGAATTAATAATTATGCGTTTGATACCTCGTCATTGCGAGGGTTGGAAACCCGAAGCAATCCAGAAAAAAGCGGCTGGATTGCTTCGCCTTGCAGGCTCGCAATGACGTTGCCGTAAGCTATTTAATATTAATGACGAACGGTGTTTTGAGAGCCGCGTCGAAATCGGCAAGGTATCCGGCGAATTTTTCAGCCGTCCAGTCTCCGTGTTTCTCCCAGCCATAACCCGTATAATAGATATACGGAGTGCCCGGAGTGTATTCGGTGACCGACAAAACACTGCGGAAAACTCCCGCGCCCGTCACACCCGTCGGCACTTCACGCGTGTTTTCGACGACTTCCGTGATGGTCTTGGGAAGTACCGCGCCGAGATAAACGCCGCTCGCTTTCGGAGTTGCCGGTTCTTCTATCATGAATATATTGCCGTTCGCCGCATATTTCGCCTCCGCACCGTCGCGCAGGGGATAGCCTACGACTACTTTCACAGGCTCGCCGACACCGTATTCCTGCGTCACGCGGGTCAACTGCGAACCCGCGTCTATGGAGAATGTGCGAACTTCGGCAACCGGGGTTCCGTTAATCTCGATCGCCGGATAGGTCAGGGTGAAAGTGGTGCGCAGGGGGCCGTTGTCCAACAGTTCCTGTCCTGCGAAATTGATATTGAGAACGGGGTTGCCGTCGACATATGGAGCCATCCCGCCCGCACCGAGGGTGCGCTTGACGTTATAATCGTCGAGACCCGTGCCGTGGTCGTCGTGGTACGACAGTTCCGCTTCGGAGAAATAGTCTTCATACCATTTGTCGAGTACCGGCTCTTCGGAGCGTTTGTAGAGCGCATCGATACCGTTCGAGGGGCCATCCTTTTCGATGAGCGCCGTGCCGTAGATACGGAACGCCACACGGTCGTTTTCCCAGATAAAATCATCCATCCGCTCGGGAGCGAAACGGCCGTAGGTTTTGGGATCGAACTCCTGCGGCGTACCCGCCTTGACGGTGAACGTCGCCGTTTGGTTCGCACCGAGACCGCTTTGGAAGAGCAGCAATCCGTCGTGGGTCACCTGCGAAGGGACGACTGCACCCGCCGCACCGGTCACCACATAAGTTTGCCCTTCGGTAAGAGTTACCGCGCCGAGCTGCTCGACGGGGATTTGAACGAGTTCGGCGCTCCGGTCGAAGCCGAGAGTGTTTTCGACGGTGATCGTCGCTTTCGGTGCGCAGGCACACATGGCTGCCGCCGCTACCGCAAAGAATACTTTTTTCATAGGTATATTTACTTTGATTATTTGGTAAATCCCTCACATTCGTTCGGGATGACAGCACTAAATGTCATTCCGACAGAGGCTGAAAGCCGACGAGGAATCTACCTTGTTATTTAAGTTTTTCGGCAGTGAAACTATCCATATCGTCGTAATCGAGGTTTTCGCCGCACATTGCCCAGATGAAGGTGTAGTTGCTCGTCCCTGCGGCCGAATGGATCGACCACGAGGGCGAGATGACCGCCTGCTCGTTGCCCATGAAAATATGGCGCGTCTCCTGCGGCTGACCCATAAAGTGGCACACGGCCTGACCGGTCGGCACTTTGAAGTAGAAGTAGGCCTCCATGCGGCGGCTGTGGGTGTGGGGTGGCATGGTGTTCCACACGCTTCCCTCGTGCAATTCGGTGAGACCCATCTGAAGCTGGCAACAGGGAACGATCTCGCTCAAAATAAGCTGGTTCAGAGTGCGCGAATTCGACGTGGCGGCGGATCCCAATTCGCGGGTGCGGCGCATCTGTGCGGTAACTTGTGCCGTGGGATAAGCGGCGTGTGCCGGAGCCGAAGCAAAGTAGAATTTCGCGGGAGCGGCGTGGTTTACACTGCGGAAAACGACTTCGCGCGAGCCGCGTCCCACATACACTGCGTCCTTATAACCCATTTTGTAATCCGCTCCATCGACCTCCAGAATCCCTTCGCCTTCGATGCAGACTACGCCGACCTCACGCCTTTCGCAAAAGAATTCGCTTTTAACGAGATCGACCGGTTCGAGCCTCAAAGCCTCTTTCACCGGCATCGCCCCGCCCACGATCAGGCGGTCGTTGTGGGTATAGGTCATCAGCACGGCATCGGCTTCGAACACCCGCTCGATTAAAAATTCACGGCGCAGATGCTCCGTGTCATAATGTTTCACGTCGCCGGGATGCGTGCCCCAACGTTCTTCTATCGTAGTTCTCATAATTTATAATTGTTATAATATTCCACATTTTCAGGCACGACAATGTCTATCGGCATATAATTGACCCTTTCGGCCGGCCGGTTGCCGAACAGCAACACCCCCGCCAGGGCTTTCATGGCATCGTACCCCTGAAGCTCGGGACGCTGCGATATGAGCAGGCTCACTCCACCCCTGCGCATCGCTTCGACATTGGGCGCGATGGCTTCGAAACCCACAGCAACGACACGCGAACGCACCCGGGCAGGAATCCTCTCGAGCATCCCCGCAAGTTCGTAGATGCGCGAATTGAGCACTATCGCACCCACCTCTCCCTCCGTCTGCGACAGATATTTTTCGAGCACTGCGAGGCTCCCGTCACACTCGTCCGGGTCGAGTTCCAGATGTTCCACCCTGCCCCTGTGACGCGATTCCGTGAGATATTGCAGCAGCCCCTCTTCGCGGGCGCGCATTTGCAGCGAAATGTCCGTGCGGTTGAACCTTATGTGCGCTATCAATATCCCTGCATCCGCACCCACAAGTGAGGCAAGCAGTCGTCCGGCAAGGTAGCCGCTCCTGAGGGCGTTCACTCCGAAATAGGCCACATCGTTCTGACCGGCGATCACCGAGTCTATATATACATACGGTATACCCACATCGTCGAGCCGTGCCGAGAGTTCTTTCGTGCGCTCTTCGAACAGGGTGGCGATAATGACCCCCTTGTACTCCTTCTCCCGCAAAATGGCTTCGGCGGTGGGAAACGAGGTTCGGTCGTACTGGTCGAAGCGGAAAAAATCGACGGAAAAGTTGTAGCGTTTCAGTTCGGCGGCGGCCTTCGATCGGATACTCTTTCCGCGAGGCGAGTGCACGTGCCGCGAGGTTGGGTTCGTAACCTATTTCGCGGATCACTTTTTCTATCTTCTCTTTGTTGGAAGCCGAAACTTTTCCGCGATTGTGTATGACCCTGTCCACAGTCCCGGCCGAAACTCCTGCCAGACGTGCGATGTCCACAATGCGTATGTCGGTATTTTCCTTCATAGTTTGGCGGTGTGTGCGCACACACCAACAGGTGCAAAAGTATAAATAATCTTTAATTATTTATACCGATGTTCTTTAAAATCCGAAGAAATTTTTGGCGTTGCGGTATGAAACCCCTTCCACGATCTTGCCGATGAAGTCCATTTCCGACGCGGGAAGCAGCCCTTTTTCGACATCATTGCCAAGCAGGTTGCACAGTATGCGGCGGAAGTATTCGTGGCGCGGGTAACTCAGGAAACTGCGCGAGTCGGTGAGCATTCCCACGAATCGCGATAATAAACCGAGGTTCGACAGCGAGTTCATCTGAGCCTCCATGCCGGTTCGCTGGTCGAGGAACCACCATCCGCTTCCGAATTGTATCTTGCCGGCGACGCTGCCGTCCTGGAAGTTACCTATCATCGTGGAGATAAGGTCGTTGTCTCTCGGATTGAGGTTGTAGATAATGGTTTTGGCAAGACGATTGTCGGTATCGAGACGGTCGAGGAAACGCGACATCGCTCGCCCCACGGTGAAGTCACCTATCGAGTCGAAGCCCGTGTCGGGGCCGAGACTGCGGAACAGACGGCTGTTGTTGTTGCGCAGCGCTCCGTAATGGAACTGCTGGGTCCAACCCTTGGAGTGATCCATCAGCGCCCCGTGGTACATCATCGCCGAACGGAATTTCAGTATCTCATCCGCGGTCAGGTGCGTACCTCCGTAGACCTTGTTGAAAATGAAATCTATCTCCGAGTCGGTGTAGTCGGCGGCGTAGAACTCCTCGATACCGTGATCGGAGAGGCGGCAGCCCTGCGCGTCGAAAAAGTCGTGGCGGCGTCCCAGAGCATCCAGCACGTCGGTGAACGAACTTATCGAAACGCCCGAAACCTGCGACAGTTTCTCCATGTAGGCGCGATAAGAAACGGGGTCTTCGACTGCCATCGCTTTATCCGGCCTCCATGTAGGAAGGACTTTTATTTCAAAACCCTCTTTTTTAAGTGCGATATGGTGTTCGAGCGTGTCGGCGGGATCGTCGGTGGTGCAGACCGCTTCGACATTGTATTTGCGCATCAGTCCGCGGGCGGAATATTCGGGAGTACGCAGTTTGGCCGTACACTCGTCGTAGATTTCGCGTGCGGTCGACGGGTTCAGCAGTTTTTCGACACCGAAAGCGGTGCGCAGTTCGAGATGCGTCCAGTGGTAAAGCGGATTGCGCATCGTGTAGGGAACCGTCTCCGCCCACTTTTCGAATTTTTCCCAATCGCTCGTGTCTTTACCCGTACAGAAACGTTCGTCGACACCGTTGGAGCGCATCGCGCGCCATTTGTAGTGGTCGCCCGAGAGCCATATCTCGCCCAGATTGTCGAATCGGTGGTCGCGTGCTATCATCGCCGGGTCAAGGTGGCAATGGTAGTCGATTATCGGCTGATGAGCGGCGTGTTCATGATAAAGCCGCGAGGCGGTTTCGGTCTCCAGAACGAAATCCCTGTCCATAAAGTTCTTCATTTCATTTGAAGATTTGGAGATTGGTATCTGTTTGTTATTATTTTACAAATTGATCCGGCCTCAGCTTCACAAATACTTCGATCGCCTGATATTCGGCCATCCCCAGTTCGTCGTAAACCTGTGCAGTATGTTCGGTGCGGTCTTCGGCCCTTTGCCAGAATTCGCGTGCATCCTCGCCCGGGAAGGGCACTATGTCCTTCTGCGAGATGTGGCGGTAGATGGCGTGGCGCTTTTTGATCACTTCGTCGGGCGAGAGCGGCACCGCCATATCGACCATGTCGAGGTCCCACTCCTGCCATGCTCCGCGATAGAGCCACAGGTTGCACTCCTCGATCCAGGTGTCTTTGCGGCACTCTTTGAGCGCACCCAGCACCGCTTCGATACATACACGGTGGGTTCCGTGGGGGTCGGAGAGGTCGCCGGCAGCGTATATCTGATGCGGTTTTATCTCGCGAAGCAACGCCGCGATAATGTCGATGTCGGCTTTCGAAAGTTCGCCTTTTTTAAGCCCGCCCGTTTCATAGAACGGCAGGTTCAGAAAATGGCAGTGCGTGGCGTCGTCCAGTCCGAACTCGCGGCAGGCGGCTTTGGCTTCCGCTCTGCGTATCCCCGATTTCAGGGCGCGCAACTCCACAGGCTCCGGTTCACCGTTCTTTTTGGCGGCGATGAGAGCCTTCACCTCGTCATAGCGGTTGGGGAAACCGCACTCGCGCGCCGTGTCGAGAGTCATCAGCACCATGTCGTCGTAGACCGCGAAGTTGCCGGAAGTCTGATAGGCCACATGAACGTCGTGTCCCTGCTCGACCAGACGACAGAACGTCCCGCCCATCGAGATGACATCGTCGTCGGGGTGGGGCGAAAATATCACCACCCTCTTGGGGAATGGCTTCGAGCGTTCGGGACGGGTCGAGTCGTCGGCGTTGGGTTTACCGCCCGGCCAGCCCGTGATGGTGTGTTGCAGGTCGTTGAAGACCTTGATATTGACAGAGTCGAACGAGCCCGCGCTGTCAAGCAACTGTCCGAGCGAGTTGTCGGTGTAATCTTTATAGGTGAGTTTCAACACCGGCTTTCCCATCTTTCCGCTGAGCCAGATCACCGCCTTGCGGATGAATTTGGGTTTCCAGTCGCACGTTCCCACGAGCCATGGTGTACGATAACGGGTGAGTTGTTCGGCGGCATTCCTGTCGGCGACGATCTCGATGGCGGAATGGCTTTGCAGATAGCTTGCGGGCAGATCGGAGGAGATCTCTCCCTCGACAATACGGCCGAGCGCCTCCGCCTTCTCCTCGCCCCAGGCCGGGACGACGATGCGGCGGGCCGAAAGAACCGTGCCTATACCTATCGTGATCGCTTTCGAAGGAGCGTTTCCCGAGCCGTAGAAGTCGTCGGCGACCCTCTTTCGCGAAGAGTTGGACATCGCCACCAACCTCGTGCGGGTGTTGTGGAAAGTTCCCGCCTCGTTATAGCCCAACTGCCCGGCCGTTCCGATCCCGAAAAGCGCGAGGTCGATGCCCCCCAGCGCCTCTATCCGGGCCTCATACCTGCGGCAATAGTCATGTACCGCCCCCGTGGGGATCGTCGCGTCTATCAGATGGATGTTTTCCGGCTTTATGTCGATGTGGTTCAGAAACTCGTCGTGCAACCGGTGAGCCTGGCTTTTGTGGTGCTGCGGAGTGATCGGGTAGAGTTCGTCGAGGCCGAAAACGGCGACACCGGCAAAACTCACCTCTCCCCGTCGGTGTTTCGCGACGAGGCTGCGATAGACTCCCACTGGCGATTTCCCGCTCGAGAGCATCATAACATACAATTTTCCCTCCCTCTCTTCGTGCCTGCGATTGATCTCGCCTGCGATTGCTTCGGCGATGTATTCGGCACCTTCGCTTTCGGTGGCAACCACCCGCGTGCGAATCTTCTCGTACCTGCAAATTATATCTTCGGGGTCCGCTCCCGGAATAAGTCCGCCCTCTTTCGGCAACTGATAATTGTTCTGCATATTCTACTGTATCATTATGAAGAGACAAAGATAATTATTAAGTTAAAAAACACAAGACGGGAAAGGCTAAATTGCCTTTCCCGTCTTGTGTAGCGGGTCGGGGACTTAACCTCGCGGCGATGCCGCTCGTTTTCCTCCTTCGCGCCTCAGCCATTCGAACAAATTCGATGGCGTTCGGCTTGTCGTCGGTTGAACCTTCGGTTCTGCGTCCCCTCGCCCCCCCCCATTACAAGCGACAACGGGAGCCAAAGCCCCCGTTGCCTCTTGTAGCGGGTCGGGGACTTGAACCCCGGACCTCATGATTATGAATCATGCGCTCTCGGGGACTTGAACCCCGGACCTCATGATTATGAATCATGCGCTCTAACCAGCTGAGCTAACCCGCCATTATGAGAGCGCAAATGTATAAACTTTTTTCTTCTTTGCAAAAAAAATGTTTATCTTTGTCCAAAACCGTCCACCATGAAAAAGACGTTGTATAAAGGAGCTTACAGGGTTGTCTCTGCCCTGAACGATTTGACCGGAGGAACTTCCGTTGTTGCGCGATGGAAAGTGGCCCTCGGTGTGGTTGTTTTGAGCCTTTCGGCAGGCGCTCTCACCGGTTGCAATCCCAACGAAGAAGTAGTGGAATGCTATCTTACCATGGAAGAGGACTATGTCGACCCCGGCCAGAATCCCGACCAGGGACGGGGAGGTGAAGGAGACGAAGGTAAGGGAGACGATACCGATATTATGTGTTACGCCCCGGCCCTGCCTCCCGAAGATATGCCGTAATGAGGCCATGAAATTCAAGTTGCCTCATATCGCGTTCGAACTAACCTCGGGCTGCAATCTCGACTGCGTTTTCTGTTACAACATCTGGAAGATCCCCGGCGCGCAAATATCTCCGGCACAAGGGTCGTATAAAAAATCTCTCAAAGCCCTTAAAGAACTTTTCCGCAGGGCCGATGTGCCGCACATCACCCTCACCGGCGGCGAGCCGATGCTCTCGGAGCGTTTCGTGGAACTGGCGCTTTTTTGCCGCGTGGAGGGCAAGGGGGTGACGGTCATCACCAACGGCACGGCGGGCACGCGCAGGCAATACGACGATCTCGTCCGCCTCGGGGTTTCGCTGTTCGAACTTCCGGTACACTCGGCCGACGCGGCTGTGCACGACCGCATGGCTGGCATAAAAGGAAGTTGGGGGAAATCGACCGACACGATAAAATATCTGCGCTCGCTGGGGGCTAATCCCGTCGTGGTGGTGGTTCTCACGCGCCACAACACCGAAGGCGTGGGACGGACGCTCGATTACATTGCCGACCGGCTCGGCGTGAAACGCATCATGGTCAATCGCTACAACATCGGCGGGCGCGGGGTGGCTGAGCCGCTTTCGGTGTCGGCCACCTCCGACCAACTTCGCCGGGCTTTTGCCGAGATAGACGCGAAGGTGGCGGAAAAGGGGTTGAAAGTGACCTCCAATGTCTGTTCGCCCCATTGCGTGCTCGACCCGGCCGACTATCCCCACACAGGTTTCGGCAACTGCTCGCCCGACCCCGTGCGCAGACCCGTCACGCTCGACGCCGACGGAAATGTGCGCCTCTGCAACCATTCGCCGATAGTCGCCGGGAATATTTTCGAGACTCCGATAGAGCAAATACTTTCGTCGCCTTATGCCCTCGGCTGGAGCAAGATCGTCCCTGCGTACTGCGCCGGATGTGCGAAATGGGAGCGATGCCTCGGAGGTTGCCGCGCGGCGGCGGAGCAGATCGGCGAAGGTCTCGGTTCGGTCGATCCGTTGGTGCGGTTGTAGTAATTTTTTTTTTATCTTTGTAAAAAATTACCCGCAAATGGCTCTGTTCGAAGTTACGGGGGGGCGGCCCCTGAAAGGAAATATAGAGGCGCAAGGCGCAAAGAACGAGGCTCTCGAAGTGATATGCGCAACGCTGCTCACGGCGGAAAAGGTGACTATCTCCGGCATTCCGCAGATCGTCGATGTGATCCAACTCATCGAACTTTTGGAGTGTCTGGGCGTCGAGGTGGAGCACCCCGCCGAAGGAACCTACACATTCCGCGCCGCCGACATAGACCTCGATTATATGAAAACCGACGATTTCCGCGCCCGGGCGACACGTCTGCGCGGGTCGGTGATGATAGTGGGGCCTCTTTTGGCGCGATTCGGCGAAGGTCATCTGCCCAAGCCGGGAGGCGACAAGATAGGGAGAAGAAGGCTCGACACCCATTTCATTGGTTTTCAGAAACTAGGTGCGACATTCGATTTCGACGCGGGCGAAGATTTCTTCACCGTCGAGGGGCGCAACCTTCGCGGAACGGCAATGCTGCTCGACGAGGCCTCGGTGACGGGAACGGCCAACATCGTGATGGCCGCTGTCATGGCGCGCGGTTTTACCACCATCTACAACGCCGCCTGCGAGCCTTACATTCAACAGTTGTGCAAGATGCTCAACCGGATGGGGGCGAAGATTTCGGGCATAGCCTCGAACCTGCTTACCATCGAGGGTGTCGACTCTCTCGGAGGCACCGACCACCGGCTGCTTCCCGACATGATCGAGGTGGGCAGTTTCATCGGCATGGCGGCGATGACCCAAAGCGAGATAACCATCAAAAACGTCGCTTACGAGGAGTTGGGAATCATTCCCCAGCAGTTCGCCCGGATGGGTATCAGTTTCGAACAGCGCGGCGACGATATTTTCGTACCGCG
>QMCE01000913.1_pt1 | contig 18052 bp, 14 predicted proteins | sample 1821851 | NCBI WGS metagenome assembly QMCE01 (sample SAMN09453174, study PRJNA476694) | Termite gut metagenome, whole genome shotgun sequencing project. | isolation source: worker | host: Odontotermes sp. | place: South Africa:Pretoria | collected 2016-01-28
ACCTGCCTGTCGGTCAATGGTGTATGCCGCGTCACTTCAAGCGGTCGAAATTCTGAATGGAACTCCGCGCACTCGAACAGCGGAAACGCCACAATGCTGATGATGATGGTGCGCGGCAAGAGCGCATAGTCTCCACCTTCGCCAAGCGCGGTGGAGTATTCCCGCGCCCAATAGTAGAGGGAGCGTTCGGGGTAATCGCCCTCGTCTGCCACCTGTATTTCAAGGTCTACCCTTTGCCCGTCCACTGTCATATTGATGTCAAGACGGCAAAACTTGTCGCCTATGGACTCCGGCGGCATTTCGGGATTCCGTATCGCGAAATCCCTGATGCTTTCAAGTTGTATGCCCAACAACTCCGCGACAAGCCGTTTCAGCAAATCGGGATACTGCACAAAAACCATTTTGAACAGCGTATCGTGCTTGAACGTGTATTTGAGCTTCGGCAAGGGCAGCCCTCCCTTCTGAAAGTATACCACAGTTGCGCGGGATTGGGAGGGGCAATTCGGGAATCTCCCGCCCGCCGGCAGCCAGAGCCTTGCCGGACAGATTTCCGTGTGTTATGATGGCATGCGCACTGGTGCGTGTTTTGTCCGGGGTGATGGGGCCTTTTGATCTGATCCAGAGGAGGTCTTGCCTAGAGAATAGTATATCGTTCACCATGCGCAATTAGACAGAGAAATTACGACATCGACTTCTACGTTGCGCACTCCCATATAGCAGCATGTTGTTCACGGTGTACCTCCACCCTTGGGTGGTGGTCAGTCGTGCTGCTATGGGGCGTCGTAACCCTCTCTGTCCACGACCGGATGCCACCCTTTTTCCATGGAATGACGGAAAAAGAGCGGCGTCACTGCTCACGGAAGGGGGTACAACATGGGTGCAATACCGCAGGAATTGCGCGAGATCATCGCGTGGAATATACGGGCGTGCCGGGCACGGAAATTCCCCGGTCGCGGCGGCGGGAAGAAATGCGCCGAAGCCTTCGGCGTCTCTCCCCAGCAGTGGTCTCCATGGGAACGGGGAATGCGCACGCCTGATGAAATACGTTTGTCGCAAATGGCTGAATTCTTTGGCGTCACCGTGGAATGGATGCGCCGCGATCACCGCCCTCAGCCAGCCGAACAACCGCAGGAAACGCCTCCGAAGACGGATTCGCCTCCCGCTCCCAGCCCCGGCGGCATCGCGGGTGTGGATTTTCCGCCGCCTCCGTCCTGGGAACCCGCGCCGCCCGGCAGCCCCGCCAGCTTCTTTTGGCTCGCACGTCACTTCATCATGTCCATCGAAACACATGGGCTGCGGCTTGACAAGCAGTCTTTGGAATATCTGGCTCGCTCTTTCAGGAATTTCTGACAACTGTTTGACGGAATTCGGGGACACGAGCGAATGGCGCTGAAATAGGGACAAACCCTTTCATTGCAACAAGTAAAAACGCGAGGATTTCGGGGACATGACCTTATTATGCGGCGGTTTGCATAATGAGGCTCGTGTCCCCGAATTCCGGCTCCCCGGCACAAAACGCCTGATGAAGGACTCCTTCCGCACGCGCTTCCCGTCAAGGCGCCTTTCCCGAACGTTTCTTGTCAAGGAGTCGGAATTCGGGGACACGAGCCCAAATATTCAAACCGCCGAATAATTGGGTCATGTCCCCGAAATCCTTGCGTTTTTACTTCTTGCTTCGATTTTTCCCTTTTTTCATTGACAAACCCGCCGCCCTGGCCGTATACTCCATTTATTGAACAAAGACGTTCATCAGATGCTGCGAGCGTACTCGTCCGCCGGTAGTGCACCAAATCGGCATGACGAAATACGGTTTTCGCGCCATCTGATGGACGTCTTTTTTTTTGTCCGCCGTACCCGTTGAACAATGGCGTTCATCAGATGACGCGGGCATGCCCGCCCTGACCGGTCTTTTCCAAACCGGCAGGGCAGGCATGCCGCCCGCGTCATGCGATGGACGCCTTTTTTTGTCGGCCATTGAACGAGGAGGCTCCGACATGAACCACACCGCCGCCGAAATTCTGGAGTTTGTCAAGGAAAACGACGTCAAATTCATCCGGCTGGGGTTCTGCGACATATTCGGAATGCAAAAAAACATTTCGATCATGGCCGACGAACTCGAATCCGCGTTCGAGCACGGCGTGTCATTCGACGCACACGCCATACGCGGCTTTCGCGACGTCACGCAATCCGATTTGTTCCTGTTCCCCGAAGCGTCCACCCTTGCCGTCCTGCCGTGGCGGCCCGGCCCGGGACGGGTCGCGCGATTCTACTGCAGCATCCGCAACCCAGACGGCTCGGCGTTCCTGCACGACGGCAGGGAGCTTTTGAAACAGAGCGCGGCGCGCGCCGAAAAACTGGGCTATCTCTGCAAAATCGGCGTGGAATGCGAATTCTACCTCTTCAGGCTCGGAGAGGACGGCCTGCCCTCGCAAACGCCTTTCGACCGCGGCGGCTACCTCGACATATCGCCGCTTGACCGAGGAGAAGACCTCCGCCGTGAAATCTGCCTGACGCTGGAAGAAATGGGCCTGAGACCCGAAGCGTCCCACCATGAGCAGGGGCCGGGACAAAACGAGATAGACTTCAAATTCAGCGACGCCCTTTCCTGCGCAGACAACCTTCAGACCTTCAAATCCGTGGTCAAGGCGATTGCCGCGCGAAACGGGCTCTTCGCCTCCTTTATGCCGAAGCCTGTCCCGAACGCGCCGGGCAGCGGCATGCATGTGAATCTCTCGCTTGCGCAAAACGGACGCAACATCTTTAGAAACGCGGGAGACGGCCATTCGAGCGCGGCGGAAAGCTTTATTGCCGGCATCCTCGCAAAAACGGCGGAGATGACCCTGTTCCTGAACCCCCTTGCCAATTCCTATGAGCGGTTCGGGGAATATGAAGCGCCGCGCTATGTGTCGTGGTCGCACCGGAACAGATCGCAACTCATCCGCATCCCCGCAGCCGCAGGCGAAAGGGTGCGGATGGAGCTGCGTTCGCCCGACCCGTCCCTCAATCCGTACCTGGCCTTCGCCCTGATACTGTCGGCGGGGCTGGACGGAATCGAAAGCGGCTTGCAGCTCCCGCCCGCCGTCGACGCGGATTTGTACGCCGCAGACGCCGGCCTGACCGATACGCTGGCCGCGCTGCCGCCCAGTCTGGAGGAGGCTGTCCTGCTCGCGCAGTCCAGCGCTTTTGTGCGGGGTGTCGTCGGAGAAGAACTGCTGGCGAAATACTGCGGCGCAAAAAGGGCGGAGGCGGCCGAGTACGCCGGGGCAAAGGGCAGGGCGCTGTATCGGGAAAAGTATTTCAGCATTGTGTAACAGCGGTTTAAGCAGTCTACATGACTGATTAAACCGCTCAAAGCGGCGGAAAGGCGGTGCAGCGGTGGAAAGCGCGCTGATTGTCACGCATTCGGACAAAGGCATGGAATATATCACAGGCGCCTTGAGGGCGGCGTCCATTATTGACATCGTCATGATTGGATCATGCGGCGAAGCGCGGCGAACGCTGCTGGAACGCGATTTTGATCTGGTTTTCGTCAATGCGCCGCTGGCCGACGAATCCGGCGAGAGCTTTGCGCGGGAGGTTGCCGCCAGAGGCGCGTCGCAGGCGCTGTTGCTTGTGAAGGCGGAATTGCTGGACGCAACAGCAGCCGTCTGCGAGGCCGACGGCGTTTTGACCGTATCAAAGCCTGTCAACAAGGCCATCCTCTGGTCGTCGCTCAAGTTCGCGAACGCCGCATGGAACCGCTTGAAGCGCGCGCAGGCGGAAAATGACCGACTCAAACAGCGAATTGAGGACATCCGCGCGGTTGACAAGGCAAAATGCCTGCTGATTGCCCATCTGCACATGACCGAGGGGCAGGCGCACAGGCACATAGAAAAGCAGGCGATGGATTTGCGCGCGACCAGAAGAGCGGTTGCGGAGGACATTGTGAGGAAATACAGAACCTAACGCGTTACACCATAACAACAGCATCGTTAAACAAAGGCGTTTATCGATGACCGACACCGCGCCCCCCGGCGCAGCGTCGCTCATTGATGAACGCCTTTGTTTTTTTTATGTCCTTTTGAGGAGGCGACACAACATGACATATGCTGCAAGAGCGCTTGAACAGGCAAAAAAAGCGAATCCGAACGAAGACGAATTCCATCAGGCGATGACCGAAATCCTGCCGACGCTGGAGCCCTTTTTGCAGGAGCATCCGCAATACGAGGCGGCGGGAATTCTCGAACGCCTGCTGGAGCCCGAGCGGCAGGTGATGTTCCGCGTGCCGTGGATCGACGACGCCGGCCGCGTCCGGGTCAACCGGGGCTACCGCGTGCAGTTCAGCAGCGCGCTCGGACCGTACAAGGGCGGGCTGCGCTTCCACCCCAGCGTCAACCTGAGCATCATCAAATTCCTGGGCTTTGAGCAGACATTCAAGAATTCCCTGACAGGCCTGCCGATCGGCGGGGGCAAGGGCGGCTCAGACTTCGACCCCAAGGGAAAATCCGACAGGGAGGTCATGGCCTTTTGCCAGAGCTTCGCAAGCGAGCTCTACCGCCACATCGGAGACGACACAGACATTCCGGCCGGCGACATCGGCGTCGGCGGACGCGAGGTGGGATTCCTGTTCGGGCAGTACAAACGCCTGACAGGCCTGTATGAAGGCGCGTTCACCGGCAAGGGACTGACCTTCGGAGGCTCCCAGCTGCGCACAGAGGCCACCGGGTACGGGCTTGTGTACATGGTGGAAAATATGCTCGCCGCCCTCAAAACGACGATTGAAGACAAGACAGTGGCCATATCCGGCAGCGGAAACGCGGCTCTCTTCGCGGCGGAAAAGGCTATCCGCCTCGGAGCGCGGGTTGTCGCCATGAGCGATTCGGGCGGCTCCATACACGCCCCGGAGGGAATCGATCTCGACGTGGTGAAGAGCATCAAGATTGGGCGCAGGGGGAGCCTCCGAGAGTATCCTGCGCACTGCAGGAAGGCTGATTACCGCGAAAAGGGATGCGTGTGGTCGGTTCCCTGCGATATAGCCCTGCCCTGCGCCACACAGAACGAACTCCTGGAGGACGGGGCGAGGCTGTTGCTGCAAAACGGCTGCAGGGTGGTGGCAGAGGGCTCCAACATGTCCACCTCGCCCGGAGCGACCAGGCTGCTCATGGAAGGCGGCGTGTCCTTCGCGCCGGGAAAAGCCGCCAACGCGGGCGGCGTCGCCGTGTCGGCGCTGGAGATGCAGCAGAACAGCGCGCGGGTTTCCTGGTCGTTTGAAGAGGCGGACAGCAAGCTGCGCGCCATCATGAACGGAATATACGCAAAGTGCGACAGAGCCGCAGAGCGCTACGGCATGAAGGGCAACATGGTGGCAGGGGCGAATATCGCCGGTTTTGAAAAGGTCGCCGCCGCCATGCTGGAGCAGGGCAATGTGTAGGAACTTCCGGAAATCATATGTCTGCAAACACTACGGCACTCAATCGCTCTATGGAAGGAAGCAGCCATGACCAGGACAAACGAAACGAAAATGTTCTTTGAGGGGCCCGTCATCGCGCCTGTGCTGGTGCCTGTGGAGCACAAGGCGACGCCTGTCTGCATCAACAGCCCGTTTCTTGTGGACAACGCGGCGTACAGCGTTACCGCGATGTCCTTCGGCTCCCCGCACGGCGCGGTATTTGTCGACGACGTGGACAGCGTGGACGTTGCTTCGCTGGGAGCCGCTCTGGGCAACCATGTTCTTTTCCCGCAGGGGGCGAGCATCGTTTTTATTCAGGCGCTCGACAGGCACACGCTGAAGGCGCGGCTTTGGCAGCGCGGCGTCGGCGAAACGGACTATACGCCCGAAGGCGCCTGCGTCGCGGGAACCGCCGCGATACTGCTGCTCAAGACCACCGAGCGCACAGTGCGCGTGCGCATGGGCGGCACGGTCTCCGAGGTGGAGTGGAACTGGGGAAAGGGCGCCTGCTTGACCTTGTTTCAGTGACGGTCTATACTGTCAACTGAGTTCTCTCTGAATCATGCATTTGTCTGCAAAACCGGCTTTGCCGGTTTTGCAGGCAAATGCATAATCCGGAGAGAACCTGACAGGAGAAAAGACATGGCGGGCGGACCGGGGTCGTATCTGTTCGGCGAGGAAGAAAAACGCGAGGTGATGGATGTGCTCGAATCCGGATACCTGTTCCGGTACGGGCAGGCGGACGACCCCCGCTTCAAGCGGAAGGTGGCGACGTTCGAGAAGGAATTCACCGAAACCATCGGCGCGCGCTACGCCGTCGCGACCAACAGCGGCACAGGTTCGCTCCTGTGCTGTCTGGCCGCCCTGGGAATCGGCGCCGGAGACGAGGTGATCGCGCCCGGCTACACCTTCATCGCCTCCATCTCCTCCATCGTCCTCGCAAACGCCATCCCGGTCCTGGCCGAGATCGACAGCTCGCTCACGATCGACCCGGACGACATCGAGAAACGGATCACCCCCAGAACCAAAGCGATCCTCCCCGTCCATATGCTGGGGAATCCCTGCGACATGGATCGCGTCATGGCAATCGCCAAAAAACACAATCTGGCCGTTATCGAAGACTGCTGCCAGTCCTTCGGCGCGTCCTACAAGGGAAAGAGGGCGGGAACCATCGGCGATATGGCCGCCTTCTCCCTCAACGTGTTCAAGACCATCACCTCCGGAGACGGCGGCGTCGTGGCGACAAACAACCGCGATCTCCATGAACGCGCCTTCGGCTTCCACGATCAGGGGCACAAGCCGGATCGCATGGGCGTCGAAGTCGGCAACCGCAGCATCATCGGCATGAACATGCGCATCAACGAGGTCACCGGCGCCATCGCCCTCGCGCAACTCCGAAAGCTGGATTCCATTCTGGATGTTTTGCGGAAAAAAAAGGCGCGCCTCAAGAAAAAGCTGGAGGGCGGCACGGGATACGGATTCCGCAAAATCAACGATCCGGACGGCGAATGCGCAACCCTCCTCACCGTCCTGTTCGACACGGCGGAACTGGCGGAGCGGTTCTGCGCACGGTTCGGAATGCGGCCGATCGCGGACTCGGGATGGCATGTGTACAACAACATGGAGCAGATTCTGGGCAAGAAGACAGGACGCGCCTTCAACTGCCCCTATGCATGCCCCGTGTACAAGGGCGACGCCGAATACCGCAAACACATGCTGCCCCGCACAGACGACATTCTCGCCCGCGCCGTCAATGTCAGCATCGGCGTCGTCGACAAGGGGCTGGGCGCGGGGGCGGGGATCAACGTCACGTCCACCGACGCCGAAATCGACGATTTCGCGGAGCGCTTTCTCAAGGCTGTGAGCGAATGACAGGGGGCTCCAAGCCGCGCCCCCCTCTTTGATGTTTCCGGCCCGAATGGAATTCAGCGACAGGCTCTCAGAGCCTGTCGCTGAATTCCCGTTCACTTCTTCTTGCGCGTCAGAATGTCGAACGACACCGCGAGAACCAGAACCGTCCCCTTGACCATGTACTGGAGCCATACGTCGGCGTTGCGGAGGCTCATGCAGTTGTTGATGCTGGCGATGACCAGCGCCCCGATGACCGCCCCGATGATGGTGCCTATGCCGCCCCGCGCGGAGACGCCGCCCACATAGGACGCGGCAATCGCCTCAAGCTCGAACAGCGTGCCTGTCGAGGGCGAGGCGGAACTCATCCGCGCGGCGAACAGCACGCCGCCCACGCCTGTCAGAAACCCCATTGAAACAAACATCATGAACCGGGTGAATTTGACGTTGATGCCCGAGAGTTCCGCAGCCAGCGGATTGCCCCCGACCGCGTAGACGCCCCGGCCGATTTTCGTCCTGCGCGCAAGATAGCTGTAGAGCACGACAAATGCGCCGACGACGATGACTGTGTAGGGAAGGCCCTTGTACAGGGCGAGATTGTAGGCGAAAAAGGCGATGATGGCGCTCTGCAGGACAAGCTGGACGATGAAAAAGCCCGTCCCCAGAACCTCGAAGCCGTACTCGATCCGCTTGGCGCGCTTCCGTATCTGGAGCGCGATGAGAACCACGATCAGGGCCGCGCCGACAAGCGCGGCAGACACGTTCACCGGACTGCCGAACAGCGTCGCCCCCGTCGTTATGTCGGGAAGATAGCCCGAGCCGATCTTGCTGAAGCTCTCCGAAAAGGGGCCGAGGGTGTTGCCGCCGGTGATGGCCAGCACAGCCCCCCGGAAAAACATCAGGCCCGCCAGCGTGACGATGAAGGCCGGAATCCCCCCGTAGGCGACAAGCGCGCCCTGAAGCGCCCCCGCGCAGACGCCCAGGATCAGCGCCGCGAGAATGACCGTGACAGTCCCCATGCCGTGGCGCACCTGAAGGAGCGCGGCCGTGGAGGCGCAGAAGGCGACGACAGAGCCTATGGCCAGATCGATCTCCCCGCCGATGATGACAAGAACCATGCCTATGGCCAGCACGGCGATGTAGCCGGTTTGCAGAAAAAGATTGTTCAGGTTCCTGGGCGTCAGGAACAGCCCGCCGGTCAGAAGATGGGACGCGCCCATGATCAGGAGCAGCGCGATGAACATGCTGTACTGGCGCATGTTGTGGTTGATGATCTTCCATGAATCGATTTTCGCGGATTCGTGATTCATTGTGCGGTTTCTCCCATATCGACAGCCAGCGCCAGCGCCATGATCGCCTCCTGCGTCGCGTCTTCCCGGTTGAACACGCCCTTGATGCGGCCCTCGTGCATCACGTAAATCCGATCGCAGACGCCCAGCAGCTCGGGCATCTCCGAGGAGATCATGAGGACGGACGCGCCCCTGGTCGCGATGTCGTTCAATATCGTGTAGATTTCGTATTTCGCGCCCACGTCTATGCCGCGCGTCGGCTCGTCGACGATCAGCACCGCCGGCTCCGTGTTCAGGCATTTGGCCAGAACCACCTTCTGCTGGTTGCCGCCGGAAAGATTCTCCAGGCGCTGCTCGACGTTCGGCGTCTTGATGCGGAGCGACTCCCGGTACCGCTCGGCTATCCGGGTCTCCTCGTTTTCGTCAAGCAGCACGCCGCCGCCCAGCAGCTTGTCCAGATTCGCCATCGAGACGTTTGTCCTGATGTCGAAGATGGTGACAAGCCCCTTTTCCTTGCGATCCTCGGTCAGGTAGCAGAGCCCCGCCTTCAGCGCTTCGCCCGGGCTGTTCAGGATCGCCCGCCTGCCGTTCAGGAACAGCTCGCCCGTGATGTTCGCGCCGTACACCCTGCCGAAGACGCTGGTCGCCAGTTCCGTCCTGCCCGACCCCATCAGGCCGGAAATGCCCACAATCTCCCCCTTGCGGACGAAAAGGGACGCGCTGTCGACGACCTTCTTGTCCGTGTACAGGGGGTTGTGCACTGTCCAGTTCCGTATTTCGAACGCGACGCCGTCGCCCACGACGTTCGTCTTGGGAGGATAGCGCTGGGTGAGTTCGCGGTTCACCATGAGATGCACGAGGCGGCGCTCGTCAATCGCGCCCGCGGCCATCGTCTCGATCGTCCTGCCGTCGCGCAGCACCGTGACGGTGTCGCACATGGAGAGCACTTCGTTCAGCTTGTGCGAGATGAAGACCGTCGTCACCCCAGACGCCTTGAGCTCGCGGAGAATGTCGAAGAGCTTGTCCGTCTCCTCCGTGGTGAGGGCGGCCGTGGGCTCGTCCAGAATCAGCAGCCTGACGTTCCGCACCAGCGCCTTGGCTATCTCGATCAACTGCTGCTTGCCGACGCTGAGCGTGTCCAGGGTCGCGTCCGGGCTGGCGTCCAGGCCCACCCGCGCAAGCGCTTCGGCCGCGATCCGGTATTCCTCGTCCCAGTCGATGGAGAAGCCGCGCATGATCTCGTGGCCGACAAACAGGTTTTCGCAGACTGTCAGGCAGCCGACCATCGCCAGCTCCTGATAGATGATCGCGACGCCCTCCTCCTCGCTGTCGCGCACCGTCCTGAAGCGGCGGGGCGTTCCGTTCAGGATGATTTCGCCCGAATATTCCCCCGCGCCGTAGACGCCGGAGAGGATTTTCATCAGGGTGGACTTCCCCGCGCCGTTTTCGCCGACCAGCCCGTGGATTTCGCCCGCCCGGACGTCGAAGGAGACGTTGTCCAGCGCGCGGACTCCGGAAAAATCCTTGGTGATGTTTTTCATTTGCAGGATGTGCTGTGCCATCGATGCTCCCCTGGGGGTTTTTCCGCCCGCGCGGATGGCCGCAGAGACGCCTCCGGCCTCCCCCCCGGCGGAAGAGCCGGGGGAGGGGAGGGGGCGGGATGCGCTTCGTCCCGGATCAGTCGCCGTAGACGGCCGCGTCGTACAGATCGTTTTCCTGAAGGAGCTGCTTCCAGTTCGCCTTCGTCATGATGAGGGGATCGGTCAGGTAGGCGGGGACGTCCTTCGCGCCGTTGTTCAGGAAGCCGTTGGTCTCCACCTTCTCGCCCTTCGCCGCCTTGACCGCGACGTCCACAAGGTCCTGAAGGGTTTTCTTCGAGGAGACGAAGATGGTCATGGACTGCTCGCCGCTCTTCAGGCGCTGGATGGCGGCGACTTCCGCGTCCTGCCCGGTGATGACGTAGTCCGTCACGCCGTTCGCCTTGAGCGCCTGGATGATGCCGCCCGCGAGGCCGTCGTTGGGGGACAGCACGGCGGTGACCTTCGCGTTCGGGTTGGCCGCGAGGATGTTCTCCGCCCTGGCCTGCGCCTTTTCAGGCAGCCAGCCCTCGGTCACGCACTGCGTGTAGGCGTCGCCGCCGATGACGGTGAACGTGCCGTCGTTGATCTTCGGCTGGAGCTTGGAGAGGGCGCCCTCGAAGTAGTGGATGGAGTTCGAGTCGTCCGGAGAGCCGCCGAAGAGCATGATCGCCCCCGGCTTCGCGTGATCCGCGATGTACTGGCCCTGGAATTCGCCCAGCCGGCGCGGGTTGATGGCGACGTAATAGTCGACGTTGGGCGTGTTTGTGATGATGCGGTCGTAGCAGATCACCGGCACGCCTTCCTCTTTGCACTGGTTGGCGAGAACCGCGGCGGCGGCGCCGTCTGCGGGACCGATGATGAGGGCGTTGATGCCCTTTGTGAGCAGGTCCTCCACCTGGCGGGTCTGCTGCGCCTGATCCGCGTCCGCCGCCTGGGCGTTCATCGGAATGCCCTTTTCCTTCGCATACTCCTGCATGACTGTGTACGCGAACTGCCACGACGCCTCGCGGAGCGTCGGCAGCGACAGGCCGATCGTCACGCTCTCACCGCCCTGCGCCCCAGACGCGAACACGGCGAACGACAACGCCAGCGTCAAGAAAATCTTTCTCATGCTCATTCCTCCTGATTTGTCCGGTTGTACAAAAGAACGGAAGCTGCCGCCACGGAATATCATCGTTTGACAAGGGCTTGTGCGCAGGTTGAAGACGCCTGGGGATATTCGTTGTGTGCCGGAGGATGCGCATGCCGTGCATCGTGTGAATGGGCTGTTCGGTTATAACTGAACTTTTGCAAAGCGAGCATTCAAACCGCAGAATGCTCGCTTTGCAAAACTTCACTTATAATTGCCACTATACAGCCCGGCGGCGTTCGGGTCAATGCGCTCTCTCGGTTTTTCCGCGCGCGTCACCGTCCCGCCGCCACAAAACGCCGCCACGCCTCGTCCAGTTGTTTCGCGCCGCCCAGCGTCTTCTGCCCCGGCTCCTGCGCGAACAGGCCGATGCGCCATTCCTCAAGCAGCCAGCGGTATTCGATGAGGATGCGCGCTTCTTCAGGATTCAGCCTGCTGTTCGCGGCTGTCTCGTAGCGTTCGCGGTAGGGGAGGAATTCCGCGAGGCGCATCCTGTCCTTGCCCAGCGCGTAGTTCATCCGTTCGAGACGCTTTCCCGCAGCCTGCACGAAACGGGGGAGCTGCCGAAGCCGCTCCGCGTCCGCCAGACGGAGAACAGCCGGGGAGAGAAGCGATTCGAGCTGGCGGAGAACGTCGCGGTACGGATCGGCATGGGCCGGCGTGGGCGGGCGCGCAAGGCCGGGGATGATGGACGCGGCGCGCGAAAACGCCTCTTCAAGGCAGCCCTGCTGCTCCATGGCCGCCGGGTAGAGCTTTTCCCTCCCGTCGGCGATGCGCTCAAGAAAAACACGGTGGCTGCGCGGCGGATCGGCTGTGCCGAACGCCTCGTCCACAGCCGAGACGAGAGCCTCCTCCGCGAGGCTGTCCCCGCCGCCCCCGAGCGTTTGCGACAACGCGGCCGCTCGGGCGCTGAAACGCACCCGCACATCCTTCCTGAGCTTTGTCAGCCACGCCCCCAGCGTGAGGCAGACCATCCTGCGGTAGCCGCCCGGCATGGCGCTGTCCGCCTGCGCCCGCGTGTGGAAGAGGCGGATGCCGACTGTTTTTCCCTCGTCCACCAGCGCGGGAAACGCGGCCGCGCCCGCGCCGGTTGTGATCTCAAGCCTCTCGGGCAAATCGCCGAACGTCCAGGCGTCCAGCCCGGTCTTTTCGTAGAATTCCTTGTCCATGCTGTCGAAGGCGTTCCGGGCCGCCAGCTTGAGGCTGTCTGCGAGCAGGGCGACGTCGCGGCCCTGAGCCATCATCCTGCCGTTCTTGTCGACAGCCCGCACGTTCATGCGAAGAAAGGCGGGAAGGGCGCGGACGTCCCACGAGTCGGGCGGGATGCGGACGCCCAGCGTCCTGCGCGCCGCGTCGGCGAGGGCTTCGGTCAGGGGGCGGTCCGGCGGGCCGAGGCGGCCGGCCAGTTCCGCAGCCGTCTCCGGGACGGGGGTCAGATCGCGGCGGATCGATTTGGGAAGCCCGCGCAGCAGCTCCGCCGCCTTCGCCCCGACAAGCCCCGGAACAAGCCAGTCCAGCCGCCATTGGGGGATGTTCGGCACGTCCGCGACCGGCACGGAGACGGTGACGCCGTCCTCGTCGTGGCCGGGATGAAAACGGTACCGCAGGGGGTAGCGGCGCCCGTTGCAGTCGAGCTCGGGCGGAAAGCGATCCGGGGTGATGCCGTCGGGCGGGTTTTCCATCAGGTACTGCCGGGTCAGCCGCAGAAAGCCGGGCCGCTTCTTTTCCTCCTCGAAGAAGAATTTCGACAAGGCCCTGTCGTTGTGGACGTCTTCGGGCAGGCGTTCGTCGTAGAAGCGACAGATCGCTTCGGCATTCGCCATCAGGGGCTGCCTGGCCTTGTGGGCGATGTCGGCGACGGAATGGGTGAGCGCGACGTTTTCCTGAAAAAACGGCGGCTTCGACGCGAGCTGCTCCTCCACAAGAGCCTGCCGGATAAAAACTTCCCGCGCCGCTTTCGGGTTGATCGAGCCGTAGTGCACGCGCCGGCCCTCGACGACGGGCAGGCCGTAGACGTCGACCTTTTCCCGCGCGCGGACAAACCCTGACCGCGCGTCGTAATACGGCTCGCTGCAGGATCGCTTCGCCAGAGGCCCTGCGAGCTCCTCCACCCACAGCGGGTCGATCTCGGCGACGCCGCGGCCGAACAGGCGGCTGGTCTCGGCCAGCTCAGCCGCGACGACCCAGGCGGGGAGGCGGCCTTTGCGCCTGATTTCGCTCGGTTGATCGCCTGCGTCCCGGCTGGCGTCCCGGCGCTCCCGCGCCGCGCGGACAAGGCCGGAGCCGGGCCAGAGAAGAAAACGCACGCCCCGCGCGCCCTGATATTCGCCGCTCCCGCCGCCGCTTTTGGCGTGTTTGCCGTCGCCTTCGTCGTCGTCGCTCCGCTTTCCGATGCGGCCGAGCAGGCCGGCGAGGAGGGCTTTGTGCAAACGCGCGTAGCCGCCGTCCTTGTCGGACGAGAGTTCGCGGGCGTCGATTTTTTCCCCCTTGTCGGCGAGACCGGCCATGATTTCCCCCGCCTGCCGGTGGATGTCGCGCCATTCCTGCATTCTGAGATAGTTGAGAAAATTCTGGCGGCAGAATTTCCGCGCCTGCGATTTGGAGGGCAGGGCGGAAAGGGCGTCGTCGTAGAATTTCCACAGCTGCAGCCAGCCGAGGAAATCCGATTTGCCGTGGAGAAAACGCCTGTGCGCCGCTTCGGCTTCGCCCTTTTTCAGCTGCGGGCGCTCGCGCGGATCCTGCACCGAAAGCATGGCGACGATGATGAGGGCGGGCTCCAGCGCGCCGTTTTTCCGCGCTTCGAGGAGAATCCGGGCGAAGCGCGGCTCGACGGGAAGGGCCGCCATCCTGCGGCCTGGGGCGGTGATGTCCCGCTTGCCGTCCAGAGCGCCCAGCTCGGCCAGTTCGCGGTAGCCTTCCTGCACGCGCGAGGGCTGGGGCGGATCGAGAAAGGGAAAGTCCTCGACAGCGCCCAGCCCGAGATGCCTGAGCCGCAGGATGACCGAGGCGAGAGACGCGCGGCGTATCTCCGGATCGGTGAATTCCGGCCTTGTGAGATAGTCCTTTTCCGAATAGAGCCGCACGCAGACGCCCGGCGCGACGCGGCCCGCGCGGCCTTTCCGCTGTTCGGCCGACGCGCGGCTGATCTTTTCGATCTGGAGCCGCTCGACAGACGCCTTGTCCGAGACCCGCTTCATGCGGGCGAGGCCGCTGTCGATGACCGCCCGCACGGCGGGGATCGTCAGGGAGGTTTCGGCGACGTTGGTGGAGAGGATGATTTTCCGCTTTTCCGTCGTCTGGAAGACCTTCTGCTGCTCCTCCGGGGTGAGGCGGGAGTAGAGGGGGAGGACGAGGCAGTCTTTCGGGCCGGAGCGGGCGAGCGTGTCGGCGGCCTCGCGGATGTCGGCTTCTCCGGGGAGGAAGACGAGGATGTCGCCTTCCGGCAGTTCGGCGACAAGGCTTTCGACAGCGTGGAGGATCAGCACGTCGAGATCGGGATCGTCGTCCTCGTCCTCCTCCGGGGGAAGATACCGCACTTCGACAGGGTAGGTGCGGCCTTCGAGCGCGATGACGGGGGCGTTTTCGAAATAGGCGCTGAAGCGGGCGACGTCCAGCGTGGCGGAGGAGACGATCAGCCTGAAATTGGGGCGCGAGGGAAGGATGCGGCGGATGCAGCCGAGAAGAAGGTCTGTGTCCAGATTCCGTTCATGCGCTTCATCCAGGATGATCGCGTCGTAGGCGAGGAGCTCCCGGTCGCGGCGCATTTCGTTCAGGAGGACGCCGTCTGTCATGAATTTGACCAGCGTCGTCGGCTTCACCCTGGCCTGGAAGCGGATTTGATACCCGATGGCGTCTCCCAGAGGCGAGCCGATTTCGCGGGCGACGCGGGCGGCGACAGACATGGCGGCGATGCGGCGGGGCTGGGTGATGCCGACAAGCCCCGACGCGCCGTAGCCGAGATCGAGGCAGATTTTGGGAAGCTGGGTCGTTTTGCCGCTGCCTGTGGAGCCGGCGATGACGACGACCTGATTGTCCCGGATGGCGGCGGCTATTTCGCCGCGCCGTTCTGTTATGGTGAGTTCGGGGGGGAACTGGACGATGGGCCGCGCCTGGGCGCGGGCTGCGCAGAGCCCGGCGGATTCGGCAAAACGCCGCCAGAGGGCGCGGATGTCGGCCTGGGCGCGTTCGTCCGGCCGCTTGATCGCCCTGAGCCGCACCGCTTCGCGGCCGAGACGGGGCCGGTCGCGGAGCATGATCGAATCCATCGCGGCGAGAACCGCTCCGGGAGCGTCCTCCGGGCAATCTCCGGTTTCGGGCGTGCTCATGCGTCGGTTTCCTCTTCCTCCTCGAAATCCGGGTTTTCCGCCATAATACAGTGAACAGGAGGAAATTCCATAAAAAAGGATGAAAAGCATTGACACGAGCCGAAAATATCCATATACTCCCTAGCCTTGCAACAGGTTACCGCTGTTCCAACACACATAACGCGGGCGTAGCTCAGTGGCTAGAGCACCACCTTGCCAAGGTGGGGGTCGAGGGTTCGAATCTCTTCGCCCGCTCCAATCGCCCGCTCCAACATCACAAGGCCGCAGACGATCATGGTTTGCGGCCTTATTTCTTATAAACCAATTATTTGAAGCCACATCGGGGCAGGTGCAAGAGTATGCCTGCATGCCCAAAGGATGCGATGGGCTCAAATAAAAAACCGCAATCAAGTATGATTGCGGCCGTTATAGTGGTGGGCAGCACAGGATTCGAACCTGTGACCCCCTGCTTGTAAGGCAGGTGCTCTAACCAGCTGAGCCAGCCGCCCGGATGGGATATGCGGTGATGCGCAGCACGGCAGTATACTTTTTCATCAAGGCGGTGTAAAGCCCGCTTCAGCATCTTTCAGAAAGCGGCGGCAACACTTTCGCAGGAGCGTCCATGAACCGGAACGACAACCAGAACCGCATACGGAGCACCACCATCCTCGCCGTGCGGAAAAACGGACAAACCGCCGTCGGCGGAGACGGCCAGGTGACTCTGGGCAACATGATGATCAAGGCGACAGCGAGGAAAGTCCGCTCACTCGCAGACGGAAACGTCAAAGTCGGCTTCGCCGGATCGGCCGCGGACGCGTTCGCCCTGCTGGACCGTTTTGAAAAGAAACTCGCCGAACACAACAACAACATCACTCGCGCCGCAATCGAAATGGCGAAGGAATGGCGCACCGACCGCGCGCTCCGCCGGCTCGAAAGCACCATGATCGTCGCCGACAGGGACAAACTCCTCCTCCTGGGCGGCAGCGGCGACGTCATCGAACCGGACGACGACGTGATTTCCATCGGCTCCGGCTCAGGCTACGCCACAGCAGCCGCGCGGGCCCTGATGCGGCACGCAAACCTGACAGCCGAGGAAATCGTCCGCGAATCCCTCCGGATAGCCGGCGACATCTGCATCTACACCAACAGCGACATCGTCGTGGAGACGTTGTAGGCCGAAAGCGCGTCACGCCTCAAGCGCGGCGTCGTACAGACGCGCCTCGCCCGCCTGAAGAAACGCCTCAGCCGTCGCCGTCGCCTCGCCGGAATCGGCGCACTGGAACGTCAGGGTCGCGCGGTTGTCGCCGCTCATGCTCATCCCCGCGATCCGGAGAAGAACGCGCTTCTCCGGATCGCTTTTGATCAGCAGCGTCATGATTGCGGAACGGATCGGCGTGAACGCGGACGCGGACACGATGACGCCGATCCGCGCGTTGGCGATCTGCGGCTCTATGCCGAACACCTTCGCGCCGCCCATGGCGTCCGCGGCGTCTTCCGGATCGACTGCCGCAGCCCTCTTTTTTCCGGGCTGCGCGATCGTTTCCGGCACGGTTTTCCGCCGCGTCCCGAGAGCGATGATACCCGGCTTTTCGGAAAGGCCGGGCATTTTCGCAACCGTGCGCGTCCCGCCCGCGACAGACTCCTCCCGCTGCGCCAGGAGGGCGCTCCGCAGGGTTTTGGGGGCGTTTGCCCCGGATTTTCCCTTTTTCTTTTTTCCTCCCCCAGGCGTTTTCGGGGCGATCGCTTCGCCGGGCCGCGGCGCGTCCGGCATGTCGCCTGCGAAACGCCGGGACTTCGCGCGCCTGCCGCCGTCTCGTTTCGCCCGGTCTGTTCGCGCTGCGTCTCCCGATCTTTCCATTCCTCCGGTTCCCCGGCTTCGTGCCGCTCTTCCGGGAAGGGCTTGCGGCCCCGTTTTTCGCTTTGGCCCTCTTCGAGGACGGTCAGGAGCTTTTCCGCCATGCCGGCTGCGTGTTCGCCCGCCTCCAGACCGGCGTCGACGCCGAGCGGAGCAGCATCACGCCCCGCCGCACAACGCGTTCTGAAAACGTCACCGCCAGCGCGCCATCTATCCGGCCAATCGATTCGATCCCCAGCGCGATCATCCTGACGCGGATTTGCTGATCCGCGAAACAGCGTTCCACAGGGGAGGGGAGGGGGCCGTATCGGTCGCGTGTGTAGGCGCGGGTCGCTTCGAGCTGATCCAGATCGCGGATGCGGGTCAGCCTGCGGTAAAACTCGATCCGCTGCTGTTCTGAAGGGATGTACTCGGGAGGGATGAAGGCGCGCGCGCCCAGATCGATCTCCGCTTCCGTCTCGTCGGGCAGCGGCTCGCCCTTCTGCGCCGCGACGGCGCGTTCGAGAAGCCGGCAGTAGAGATCAAAGCCGATCATGTGGATGTGTCCCGACTGCTCGACGCCAAGCAGGTTGCCCGCGCCCCGTATCTCCAGATCGCGCATGGCGATGCGGAATCCGGC
>QMCE01000917.1_pt1 | contig 18047 bp, 14 predicted proteins | sample 1821851 | NCBI WGS metagenome assembly QMCE01 (sample SAMN09453174, study PRJNA476694) | Termite gut metagenome, whole genome shotgun sequencing project. | isolation source: worker | host: Odontotermes sp. | place: South Africa:Pretoria | collected 2016-01-28
TCGCCGATCCATACGGGTATTTCTTCGTTGGTAAAAGGGTTCACAGCATAGCTGCCGGTAAACACGCCGGTCACTTTTTTCGTTTCGGCCTTGCGCTCCAACTCCGTGCGGCTTTTCACATAAGTCAGGTAGTCATCTACTGCTGTGCGTTGCTCGGGCGTGGTTAGCACATCTACCCATTCGCTTTCAGGCGCCAGCACCATGAACGTAACGCCGAAGAGGGTATCAGCCCGAGTGGTGAAAACTACAAGCCCTCCATCCCCCAAAGGGGGCGTCAGCGCTGTATTTTCCCCTCCTTGGGAGGGGGCCAGAGGGAGGCTGATCTCCGCCCCTTCGCTCTTCCCAATCCAATTGCGTTGCATATCTTTCAGCGAGTCTGTCCAATTTACGGCATCCAACCCCGCCAGCAGGCGCTCAGCGTAGGCCGACACCCGCAGTTGCCATTGCTGCATTTTCTTTTGCACTACCGGAAAACCACCGCGCTCAGACAAACCGTCTTTCACCTCATCATTGGCCAGCACGGTACCCAAGGCGGCGCACCAGTTCACCGAGGTTTCGCCCAGATAGGCCATACGGTATTGCATCAAAATATCATATTGTTCTTTCTCCGAAAAAGTTGTCCATTCGGCAGCTGTAAATATTCGCACATCGCCGCAAGCCGCGTGTACACCGGCGTTGCCCGACTGTTCAAAAACAGCGGTTAACTCTTTAATGGGACGGGCACGTTGCACATCGGTATCATACCAATGGGCAAGCATTTCGAGGAAGGCCCACTGTGTCCACTTATAATATTTGGGGTCGGAAGTAATCACCTCGCGGTTCCAGTCGTAAGAAAAACCGATTTTATCCAGCTGTTCGCGGTAGCGTTTAATGTTATGTTTAGTGGTAAGGGCCGGATGCTGTCCTGTTTGAATGGCATATTGCTCGGCCGGCAGTCCGAAAGCGTCATAGCCCATGGGATGAAGCACGTTATACCCTTTCAGGCGCATATAACGGCTGTAGATGTCACTAGCGATGTAACCCAGCGGATGACCTACGTGCAAGCCGGCTCCCGAAGGATAAGGAAACATATCCAACACATAAAATTTAGGACGATTACTATCCGTTTTCACCCGAAAAGTTTGATGATCGGCCCAATATTGTTGCCATTTTTTCTCGATCGCCGAAAAATTATAGTCCATACACGTTATTTTAACCGGCAAATGTACTAATTTTTTGTTGAAACCCCAAAGATTTGTATCTTTGTAGCAATGATTACATTGCCTCAGGCATTCCAAAACCGTATGCAAAACCTTTTGGGTAATGAATACGGGGCTTTTCACGACAGTCTGCAACAGATTGCCCCGGTGAGTGTACGTTATAACCGGCAAAAGACGGGCATATTACCGGCGGGAGAGGTTGTTCCCTGGTGCGAAGCAGGACGTTACCTGCCGGAACGGCCGGTATTCACCCTCGACCCGCTGCTACACGCCGGAACTTACTACGTGCAGGAAGCCGCTTCCATGTTCGTAGAACAGGCGGTGCAATTAATCGCCGGCCGGCACCCGTTGCGCGTGCTCGACCTGTGTGCGGCGCCCGGCGGAAAATCAACGCACCTGGCCGACCGTCTGCCCGCCGGCAGTTTACTGGTAAGCAACGAAGTGATTCGCCACCGCGTGAATATCCTGGCGGAAAATCTTTGCAAATGGGGACATCCGCGGGTGGTGGTGACTCTTTTTTCGACGTAGTGCTAATTGACGCCCCCTGCTCCGGCGAAGGGATGTTCCGCAAAGACCCGCAGGCCGTGAACGAGTGGAGCGCACAAAACGTGCAACATTGCGCCGAACGGCAACGGCGCATCACGGGCAACGTGTGGGGCACCTTGCGCGAGGGCGGCCGGCTGATTTACAGCACCTGCACCTATAATCACGAAGAAAACGAACATAATGTGCAATGGATGATGGAGGAATTAGGCGCCGAATTAATACGCATACCGTTACAGTCCGCCTGGAATATCACGGAGAGCAATTACGGCTACCATTTTTATCCGCACAAAACACGCGGAGAGGGCTTTTTTATCAGCCTGTTGCAAAAAAAATCCACCGCGCCTGCGGCCGTCTCTTCTAAAACGCCCTGCCCGGCTATTGTAAAAAATGCCCCGCAATGGTTGTCCGGCGATTTCACCGTCGTGCAGCACGGCGCTTTCCTGCAAGCCCGGCCTGCCGCACTAATGAACGACATTGCCCTGCTGCAATCACGGCTCCGGGTGTTGCAGGCCGGCGTGTCGCTGGGCGAAATCAAAGGTAAAGACCTGGTTCCCCATACCGCCCTTGCTTTGTGCACTGCTTTGCTACCGGATGCTTTCCCCTGCGAAGAAGTTGGCCTTAATGATGCTCTGCATTTTCTTCACCGCGATAATATCCAACCGGAAAATAACCATAAAGGCTATCAAATCATCACTTATCAAGGACAGCCTTTAGGCTTCGTTAAGAACCTCGGCAACCGCTGCAACAATCTTTACCCTAATCACTGGCGAATACGAATGGATATTTTGTAAATTAAACTTTTATTGCTACATTTGTAAAATAAATACTTAATTTTCCTATGGAAAACAATAATTCCCAAAATAGCAATGAAATTGACCTGCTGGACGTTTTAAAAAAGATGTGGCAGGCTATAAGCAAAGCTACCGGTATAGCTACCATCTTCCTGATTAAAAAATCATTGTGGTTGACAACTTTTATCATTATCGGAGCCATCGTAGCCTTTTGTTTATACAAAATCTCAATCCCTGTGTACTTCTCTACGATGATAGCCCGGGCCAATGTGCTGGACAATACGTTTATGATTAATAAGGTCAACGAATTAGGCCGGATTAACGACCCGCTGCTGCGCGCACAGCGCTTACACATTACCGACACCGCTGCCAACTATATCCTGGCGTTGGATGCTTATTACGGCATTGAGCAGGGCGACGGCACGCTGAGTTACATAGATACTGAAGGCCGTTTCATATACAATCCAAAAGATACATCCGTTCGCAGAATACCCAAAATATTCTATATACAAGCAAAAGTTGGTGATGAAATTGTACTTCCTCTTATTGGAGAGGGTATTATAGAAGCATTAAATACCAACCATTATATCGTTGAACGCAACACCATCCGCCTGCAACAACTTCATGATCGCTTAACCGAAGTCAACCAACAGCTCAACCTGCTTGACAGTGTGCAACGGGTTGATTATTTCAAGCAACCGAAAGACACCAGAACCTCGTCGGGCCAACTACTGCTGATGAATGAACAAGCGCGGCAATTGTACCATAGTGACATTTTAAAATTACATGATACCAAGCAATCGCTTGAAGAAGAAATAGCCGAATACAACAAGCAACCCATTACCGTAATAAGTAATTTCTCCGCTTTATCTGTAATCGAAAATCCTTTGACTACCTACCTGAAATTTTGGGTGCCTGTATTTTTTGTATTGGGATTAGGATTCGTACTTGTACGCCACTTCCGGAAAAGAATTTGGACGTTAATTACAGAAAAGCAATAACGTATACGACTATCAAAGCGGCAAACGTTTCGTAACCTCCTCCGCCAATAATAGAAATGCCGTTCCGGCTGCATTTTTTTGTAATGCTGCGGGCAGCCCTTCGTCGCCGCTTTCGCGGATGCTTTGCACAATGGGAATTTGCGCCAGTAAAGGCAATTTCAACGTTTCAGCTAAACGCAGACCACCTTCTTTGCCGAAAATATAGTATTTATTGTTGGGTAATTCTTCCGGGGTAAACCATGCCATATTTTCCACCAATCCCAACACCGGCACATTGACTTTCGGATTTAAAAACATATTGACACCCTTCACCACATCGGCCAGCGCTACTTCCTGCGGCGTAGTCACCACAAGGGCTCCCGACAATTTGACATCGTGTATCATGCTCACATGAATATCGCCGGTGCCGGGCGGAAGGTCAATAAGCAACACATCCAATTCATCCCAATTCACCTGCATCACCATTTGCCGCAATGCTCCGGTAGCCATTGGCCCCCGCCATATCAACGGCCGGTCGGGCGCCACGAAATAGCCCACCGACATCCATTTCACGCCGTGGCGTTCCACGGGAATAATGGCCTCTTTCCCGTCAATCAACTGCATGGCAGGCTGAGCGCTTTCCGTGCCGGTCATTTTAGGCACCGAAGGGCCGTAAATATCCGCATCGGCCAGGCCTACTTTAAGGCCTTTCTGCGCCAGCGCTACGGCTAAATTCACTGCCACGGTCGATTTTCCCACGCCGCCCTTGCCGGAAGCTATCGCCACAATATGACGCACGTTGTGCAGTCCGTTAAATGTTTCAGGAGTTTCCTGTGAACGCGCAGGCTTGGGCTTGTCGTACTGCAAGCCTTGATAAGAGGTTGATGACATAATAATTTTATTCTTCTTCGAGGCTGCTCACGCTTTTAATAATTCCGCGTTTCGAGCCACGAATAAATTGAAGGATAATATCACGTTCGGGTGTGGCGGGGAAATCGGTCTCCACCTTGTTGCAGGCGTCGCTCACATTCAATCCGCTATTGTAAATCACCTTATAAATATTACTGATTTCCGTGATTATTTCATTGCTAAAACCACGGCGGCGCAAGCCTATAATATTCACTCCGCCAAACGCCAAAGGACGGCGGCCGGCCAGTGCGTACGGGGGCACATCTTTACCAAACATAGACCCGCCGGATATCATTACATGCGTACCAATGCGGGTGAACTGGTGTGCACCCGACGAACCGCCGATAATTGCATGGTCGTCTACTTCCACTTCACCGGCTAAGCCCACATAACTTGCCATAATCACATGATCACCTACCCGGCAATCGTGCGCCACATGCACATACGACATCAGCAGGCAGTTGCTGCCTATTTTAGTAAGGTTTTTACCGCTGGCAGCCGTACCGCGATTTACCGTCACATATTCACGTATCGTAGTATTATCACCGATCTCCACGTGGGTAATTTCGTTGTTGAATTTAAGGTCTTGCGGCAGACCGCCAATCACAGCGCCGGGAAATATCTTGCAATTCTTACCGATTTTCACATAATCGAAAATCGTTACGTTGGGGCCTATCCATGTACCTTCGCCTATTTCCACATTCTTGGCAATAGACGTGAAAGGCTCTATCGTAACATTAGCGCCTATGCGTGCTTCGGGATGAATGTTGGTTAACGTCATATTAAAATTTATTTCGTTTTCACTACTTGTGCGGTCAACTCTCCCTCGCAGGCCAGCGTGTCGCCCACAAACGCCTGTCCCAACATATTCACAATCCCACGGCGGATAGGTTCCGTCAGGGTCAGCTTGAAAATCAGCGTATCACCGGGCACTACTTTCCGTTTGAATTTCACATTATTTATTTTAAGGAAGTAGGTAGAATAATCTTCCGGATTATCCACGGAGCCCAATACCAAAATACCACCCACCTGCGCCATGGCCTCAATCTGCAACACGCCGGGCATCACCGGCTCATCGGGAAAGTGCCCTACGAAGAAAGGTTCATTCATGGTCACATTCTTCACACCTACCACGCAATCGGCCGTGCTGGAAATAATTTTATCTACCAAAAGGAAAGGAGGGCGGTGCGGCAACATTTTTTTGATTTGATTGATATCATACACCGGCGGTACGTTCGGGTCATATAAGGGAACAGTGGGTTTCTGCAGCTCTTTTTTTGCAATCTTGCGCAACTGCCGCGCCACTTCCGTATTAATTTGGTGACCTGGTTTGTTGGCAATCACTTTTCCTTTAATGGGGAAGCCCACCAACGACAGGTCGCCCATCAGGTCGAGCAATTTATGACGCGCCACTTCGTTCATAAAACGCAACTCCAAGTGATTCAGGTAACCTTCGGGAGCGCGCTCCACCGTAGGCTTATTGAACACCGAGGCTAAACGGTTCAACTCTTCCTGCGGAACGGGTTTTTCCACAATCACAATAGCGTTGTCGAAGTCGCCGCCTTTAATCAGGTTATTTTTGAACAGCGGCTCCAGTTCGTGTAAAAACACGAAAGTGCGGCAAGGTGCCACCTCCGTAGCAAATTCGAAAATATCATTTAAGCGGGCATACTGGTTACCCACCACTTTTGAGTTGAAATCAACCATCACTTCTATGCTCAACTTATCATCGGGCAGTAGAATGATTTCTTTGCCGCTGGCTTCATCGCGGTAAACAAATTTTTCCTTGACTTCGAAATACCAACGGTCTTCGGCCTGTTCTTCCACACCGGCCTTAGCCATAGCCTCCGCATAATCGCGGGCGCTACCGTCCATAATCGGCGCTTCGGGGGCATTCACTTTGATCAGGGCATTATCAACGCCCATGCCTGAAAGGGCCGCCAGCACGTGTTCTATCGTACTGATTTTAACTCCGTTTTTTTCGAGTGTAGTGCCGCGCGAAGTAGCGGTAACATTATCGGCAATAGCTTCTATAACAGGTTGTTCAGCTATATCTATACGTTGGAATTTAATACCATGATTAGCAGGCGCCGGTTCAATCGTCATATCTACCTGCAATCCGGTATGCAGGCCCCTGCCTTTGAATGAAATTTTTGACTTGAGCGTTTGTTGTTTTTGTTGCATCAGATAAAAATTAATCCATATTGACCGGCAAAGGTAGGTATTTTTTTTGAAATTATTGATTTTTTATTTTTTCACCAACTCATCCAGTTTTTTCCTCATATCCGGCAAGTTACGGAATATCGCGTAGGCTTTGAAAAAATCGCGGGCATTCAGCGCCGGTGTCCCAATCAGGCTCTCCCCTTCTTTTTTAATGCTTGAATTCACACCACATTGAGCCCCCAGCATCACTTTATCGGGGATTGTCAAATGACCGGCTATGCCCACCTGTCCGGCGAACATGCAGTTTTTACCGACTTTGGTAGAGCCCGCAATACCTGTTTGAGCTGCAATTACCGTATTATCACCTATTTCAACATTATGCGCCACCTGAATGAGGTTATCTAATTTCACGCCTTTGCGCACGATAGTAGCGTCCATCGTAGCACGGTCAACCACCGTATTGGCGCCAATTTCCACATTATCTTCAATAATCACGTTTCCCATTTGCGGAATTTTCTTATACGTACCGTCGGCAGCAGGTGCAAAGCCAAAGCCATCGGAACCGATCACCGCATTGGCATGAATAATACAGTTATTGCCGATTTTACACCCGTGGTAAATGCGCACGCCTGGGTATAAAATGCAATTATCGCCGATAGTTACGCCTTCGCCGATGTAAACATGCGGGAAAATTTTCGTATTGTTACCCACGCGCGTATGTCCGCCGATGTAGGCGAATGGCGCCACCCACACTTTCTTCCCCAGTTTTGCACGCCACGAAATGCGGGCGCGCCATGAACGGCCGGTTTTATTGAAAGTGTGCATGGAATTATACAGTTCCAACACCGCTGCAATCGCCTCGTAGGCATTGTCGACGCGGATGATGGTAGGTGATACTTTTTCTTTCAGTTCAACACTGCGGTTCAGCAACACAATGGATGCCTTGGTAGTATAGAGGTATTGTTCATACTTAGGATTTGCGAGAAAACACAAGGTTCCCGGACGCCCTTGTTCAATGCGGGCGGCAGTAGACACGGTCACTTCGGGATTTCCGTCTATATCGCCTTTCAGATAATTGGCCAAAGCCTGTGCGGTTAGTTGCATAATAATTGAAAATTGAAAGTTGAGAGTTGAAAATTTATTATTTATTTACAAGTTATGGGTTATGAATTTTCCCTAATTTCTTAATATCTTAATCTCCTAATATCTTAGTCACTTAATCACTTAGTTACTTATTTCATTAGCATATTGCATATTATACGGTTCGTGGGTAGCAAAGATAATATTTTTTTGTGGCGCCGGAGAAGGCCTGTGCACTCAGCATGTCGGAAGCCTCATAAATATCGCGCAGTTTCCCATCGCCGTAGCGGATATTGATTTTCTCGGCGCTGCTTTCATAGCCTTTATTGGTAATAACATCGCTCCAAACAAATTCATCAACTTCCGCAAGTGTCATATCCGTTGCCGCGGCCAGCGATTGTTTAGCATTCGCTACATACTCCGGCGCAAAAGGTTGATCGCTCATTTCTATTTTCGGCAAACGGCGCTGCACCAGCATTAACGAGAGTTTCGACAAAATCATATCGTCATGAAAGGCCCAGTTTTTTATGGCGCAATCAATATCACTATCATCGAGCAAAGCAAACAGGCACAAGGCTTCTCCCGATTCAAAGTCTTCCAACGAGGGCGATGTCTTGAGAAAATAAGCCAGCGCCGGAGAAGCAAATAATGTTTTGCCCTGTTGCACCAACACCCTTGCCCGTCGCAGCAGTTGCAACAATAAACGGTCGGCCGCCAGGGTTGTTTTATGCAGGTAGACCTGCCAATACATCAGTCGGCGCGAAATCAAAAATTTCTCAATAGAATAAATGCCCTTCGCTTCCACCACCAGCTCGTCGTTATCCACTTCCAGCATTTTGATAATACGCTCCAAGCCTATCATTCCTTCGGCTACACCGGAAAAAAAGCTGTCACGGCGCAAGTAATCCAAGCGGTCGACATCCAATTGCCCGGACACCAATTGATGTAAAAATTTCTTCGTATAGCTTCCTTCAAAAATTTGAATGGCCCTATCCAACCGGCCGTTCATCTCCCTGTTCAGGTGTTTCATGAACAGCAGCGACAATTGCTCATGGTGCACTTGTTCCACAATGGTACTTTCCAGCGTGTGGCTGAAAGGGCCGTGTCCAATATCATGCAGCAAAATAGCCGCCATGGCCGATTCCAACTCCTCGGGCGTGATGTCATGCCCTTTGGAACGCAGCGACAAAATGGCTTCCTTCATCAAATGCATAGCGCCCAAGGCATGGGCAAAACGCGAATGGCAGGCGCCGGGGTAGACTATATAAGTCATTCCCAGCTGTTTAATGTTTCGCAAACGCTGCAACCAAGGGTGTTCCAATAACTCGTAAATTAATCCCGAGGGTATGTCAATAAACCCGTGTATAGGGTCGTTAATAATTTTTTTCTTCGCAATCATAGCCCAAAGATACGATTTTTATGCCAAAATCATCATTTAAAGGCTAAAAAATTTTTTTATTCGAAAAAAACATCTACCTTTGTTGCTTGTAAAGATTTTTGTGGATGAAAGGGGACCCGGTGTCCCCTTCTTTATTAGGCAATAAATGATAAAAATTGTTGATATTCAAAAAATTGCAGAGAACCACATCGCCGGCACCGACCTTTTTTTGGTGGAGGTGAAAGTGAGCACCGACAATTGCATTGAGGTGTTGGTCGACAGCCCTGCAGGCATTGACCTTGACCGCTGTGTGGAAATCAGCCGGGCGATTGAAAGCGCCCTCGACCGCGAAGCGGAGGATTTTGAGTTGACCGTATCATCGGCCGGACTGGACTTACCGTTCAAGGTGTTGCCGCAATACCTGAAATATATAGGCAAAGAGGTGGAAGTGGTGTTGAAAAACGGAAAAAAACAAAAAGCTGTGCTCACCGCTGCCAATGAACAAGATATCACACTGGAATACACGGTGATGAAAAAAGAAGAAGGCGCCAAACGCAAAAAGCCCGTCTCCGAAACAACAACTTACGCACTTAGCGAGATTAAAACAACAAAACCCATAATAAATTTTTAAAGTCAAAAAAACAAAATGGAAGTAAATTTAATAAGCACATTTGCTGAATTTAAAGAGTTGAAAAACATCGACCGCCCTACTATGATGAGCGTGCTGGAAGATGTGTTCCGCAATTTGCTTACCCGGATGTATGGCAGCGCCGATAATTTCAATATCATCATCAACATTGATAAAGGCGACTTTGAAATATGGCATAACCGCACGGTAGTCGAATTGGTGGAGGACCCCTTGTCGCAAATATCGTTGAAAGACGCCAAAAAAATTGACGGCGATTACGAACTTGATGAAGAAGTGTCGGAAGCTGTGAAGCTCGAAAGTTTTGGCCGGCGCGGTATTCTGGCCTTACGCCAAAATCTGGCCAGCCGGATTATGGACATAGAAAAAGCCAATTTGTTCAACAAATATAAAGAACGTGTTGGCGAAATTATCGTCGGCGAAGTGTACCAGGCGTGGAAAAAAGAAGTACTGGTGCTTGATGACGAAGGCAATGAATTATTGCTACCCAAAACCGAGCAAATTCCATCCGACTTTTTCCGCAAGGGCGACACCGTTCGCGCCGTGGTGGCCAAAGTGGAAATGAAGAATAGCACACCAGTGATTATCCTTTCGCGCACGGCCAATACTTTCCTTGAGCGCCTGTTCGAGCAGGAAGTTCCCGAAATTTTTGACGGGCTGATTACCATTAAGAAAATTGTGCGCCAACCCGGCGAACGTGCCAAGGTAGCTGTAGAATCCTACGACGACCGCATTGACCCCGTAGGCGCCTGCGTGGGGGTGAAAGGCTCGCGTATTCACGGTATCGTGCGTGAATTGCGCAACGAAAATATCGACATCATCAACTGGACAAACAATGTGCAGTTGCTGGTTCAACGCGCCCTCAGCCCTGCTAAAATATCATCTGTGAAAATGCATGATGACACTAAACGCATCGGTGTATTCCTGAAGCCTGCCGAAGTATCGTCGGCCATTGGAAAAGGCGGTTTGAACATCAAATTAGCCGGACAGCTGGTAGGCTATGAAATTGATGTATATCGCGAAATTGATGACGAAGAAGAAGATGTGCGTCTCGACGAATTCAACGATGAAATCGAAAAATGGGTGATTGATGCACTGAAAGCCATTGGTTGCGATACAGCCAAGAGCGTGCTGGCCATTGCTCCCGGCGAATTGATGAAACGCGCCGACCTGGAAGAAGAAACCGTGAACGAAGTGTTGAAGGTGCTGAAAGCCGAATTTGAAGAGTAATTTGTAAAGGTGCAAAGCATTGCGCCTCTTGATAAAAAAGGATAAATAATGAGTAGTGAAACAATCAGAATAAGTAAGGTTGTGAAGGAATTGAACATCGGTATCAGTACACTGGTGGAGTTCCTTACAAAGAAAGGCTTTGAAGTGGAAGCCTCGCCTAACGCCAAAATTTCGGCTGAAGAATATAATCTTGCACTGAAAGAATATGGCAAGGAAGTGGCGTTGAAAGAGGAGTCGAAAAAGGTTATTCTGAAAGTGAAAGAAAAGCCTGAAGCTATCTCCATTGAAGATATGAAGGAGAAGAAAAAAGAGGAGAAGGAAGAGGAAGAAGTGATTATTAAAAGTACTCAGGTTGAACGTCCCGTACTGAAAACAGCCAAAGTGGCCGAAAAAACGGAACCTGAGAAAAAGGAAGAACCGGAGCCCACACCTGTTCCCGAAGTAAAACCCGAAGCAGAAAAAGTTGAAGAAGTTATTGAAACGCCGGAAATAAAGGAAGAAAAAAAGCAAGAAGAAAAGACAGAAGACCCAATAGGAAAGGTGAAAATTCTTGATAAAATTGACCTCGACGCACTGAACACCAAAACACGTCCCGACAAGAAAACAGCTGCCGAAAAGAAAGCAGAAAAAGTTGCAAAAGAAAAGGCAAACAAAAAATCTGCCAAAGACGAAAAAATAAAAGAAATGGTGGCTCCGCCGGTAATTGAAGAAAAGGTGGAAGAGGTGGAACAGATAAAACCCGAACCGGAAGTTATAGAACATATCGAAACACGCATTGAAAAATTGACCGGTCCGAAAATTTTGGAAGGGCAAAAAATTGACCTTACACAATTTGAAAAGAAAAAAACGGAAAGCAATGCCGAACGTAACAAGAAAAAACGGGAGCGCATCAAGAAAGACGGGAAAGAGCGTGTAAACTTAGACCAGCAAAAGCAGGACAAGAAGAAAGGTAAAGAAAAAGCAGCATTCAAGCCCGTACACAAGGAAGTGGACGATGATGCCGTGCAACGTCAAATTAAGGAAACGTATGCACGCATGACTGAAAATAAAGGCAAAACCAAGAGTTCAAAATACCGTCGTGAGAAGCGTGATTTAGTAAGCCAGCGTATATCAGAGGAACAGGAATTTAATGAACAACAAAGCTCCGTGCTCCAACTCACCGAGTTTGTAACGGTAAACGAGTTGGCCAACATGATGAACGTGCCGGTGATCAAAGTAATTGAAGCCTGCATGAACCTGGGGTTGATGGTGTCTATCAACCAACGCCTCGACGCCGAAGCCCTGGTGGTAGTGGCCGAAGAGTTTGGTTTCACGGTGGACTTTGTGAGCGCCGATATTCAGGATGCTGTGGCGCCGGACGAAGATGCGCCGGAAGATTTATCACCCCGCCCGCCGATTATTACGGTGATGGGGCACGTAGACCACGGTAAGACATCGTTACTCGACTATATTCGTAAAGCCAACGTAATTGCCGGTGAAGCCGGCGGTATTACACAGCATATTGGCGCCTATAGTGTACAATTACCCGACAGCCGTCATATCACTTTCTTAGATACGCCCGGTCACGAAGCGTTTACCGCCATGCGCGCCCGCGGTGCCAAAATCACTGACGTGGCGATTATCATCATTGCGGCTGACGATGCGGTGATGCCCCAAACTATTGAAGCCATTAACCACGCTGTGGCGGCTAATGTGCCCATGGTATTTGCCATTAACAAAGTGGACAAGCCCGGTGCAAACCCCGAAAAAATACGCGAACAGTTGGCCAACATGAATTATCTGGTAGAAGATTGGGGTGGCAAGTACCAATGCCAGGAAATCTCTGCCAAGCAAGGCCTGAACGTCGATAAGCTGCTGGAGAAAGTATTGCTCGAAGCCGAAATGCTCGACCTGAAGGCTAATCCCGACAAGAATGCTGTAGGTTCAATTATCGAATCGTCGTTGGATAAAGGGCGTGGCTACGTGGCTACCATATTGGTGCAAAGCGGCACGCTGCACATCGGCGACCTGCTGCTCAGCGGCAGCTACACCGGACACGTGAAAGCCATGTTCAACGAACGCGGCCAACGCATTACCGAGGCCGGTCCGTCAACGCCCGTGCTAGTATTAGGTCTCAACGGCGCTCCTGCCGCCGGTGAAACGTTCAACGTAATGGACGATGAAAAAGAAGCGAAGGAAATTGCCAACAAGCGCGAACAGTTATTGCGCATGCAAGGCATCAAAGCCAAGAAACATATTACCCTTGAAGAAATCGGCCGCCGCATAGCTATCGGCAACTTCAAAGACTTGAATGTTATTGTGAAAGGTGACGTTGACGGTTCTATCGAAGCGCTGTCCGACTCACTACTCAAGCTGTCGAATGAAGAAGTGCATGTGAACGTAATTCACAAAGCCGTGGGTGCCATTTCCGAATCGGACGTGTTGCTGGCAGCGGCTTCCAATGCTATTATCATTGGCTTCCAAGTACGTCCAAGCGCCAGTGCGCGCAAACTGGCCGAACATGAAGAAATTGAAATCCGCCTCTACTCTATCATCTACGATGCTATCAACGAAGTGAAAGACGGTATTGAAGGGATGTTGGCGCCTGAGCAGAAAGAAGAGATCACTGCTACGGTGGAAGTACGCGAAACATTCAAGATTACGAAAGTGGGCACCGTGGCCGGATGTATGGTCAAGGAGGGTAAAATCACCCGCCACTCGAAAGTGCGTATTATCCGTGACGGCATTGTGGTGTACACCGGAACCCTCGGTTCACTCAAGCGCTTTAAAGACGATGTGAAAGACGTATCGGCAGGCTACGATTGCGGTTTGAATATTGATAATTTCAACGACATTAAAGTGGGTGATATTGTAGAAGCCTACGAAATTGTGGAAATCAAGAGAAAGTTGTAGGAAAATATGATGCGCTATTTCTATCGCCGGCTAATAATCTATGTCAAGTTCTACGGATGGTTATTGTTATTACTGTCGCTATTCCGGTTATTATTCTTCTTTTCTTATTGCGATGTATCCGGTATTCTTACCCATTATAAAGGCGACCTGCTTGTGGCAATATGGACAGGGTTCCGATGCGACACGGTAGTGCTCTGCTATCTGTTAATCATTCTGTTTGCACTGAACCTTCTGGGATTTGGCTGCATTACTGAACCCCTGCAAAAAAAATACGACCGATTGCTGCATATTTTTTTTAAAATATACAGCAGTTTAGCTTTTTCTATTGTGTACTGGATCGGCATTATCGATTATTTTTATTACCGTAATTTTCAAGCGCATTTCGATGCGCGTTTATTCGGCATTGTTGACGACGGCACAAAAGCAGTCATGGCTTCCGTCTGGTCCGATTATCCCGTCATTACAGTTATGCTGGTATTCATCATACTACTGTTTGGCTGGATAAAACTCGTCAACCGGACAGCAGCACGCCCTGCACCAAAGGTGAAGTCCAACAACATTGTGCTGTCCTTATCTGCTGTTTTATTGTCGACCGGATTATTGTTTTTGGGCGGTCGCAGTTCACTCAGTGAATTTCCTTTTGACAAAAATACGCTGACATTTTCCTCCAATCTGTCTTTAAATGATATGGCGGCTAATGGAATATTTATGTTGAGCGACTGCTTATCCGACCGCGATGAAATCAACATAGACCTCCACCGATTGCCCGCAGCTCACGGCTTCTCCTCTTTCGATGAAGCCAGGGAGGCATGGGGTGCGTCAACACTTGCCGACTCCTCTACCATTTTTGCACAAAAAACCACTGCACAACGGGATCCTTCCGGCTACCGGCCGCCCAATGTCGTACTAATATTAATGGAAGGCTGGAGTAGTGATTTTTTTAACTTTCACAGCGAACATTTTAACTTGCTGGGCGCATTGGAAGCGGAGTTGCCGCAACTAATACACTATCCTTTTTGTTTCCCTGTCAATTACGGCACAGGGGCTGCTATGGAAACTTTTTTTACCAGTAATGTCAGCAGTCCACTATCTTTATCGTCCTATGCTAATGATACGTTAAAAACTTCTACGGCACTGGCTTTCCGAAAAGCAGGCTACGAAACCACTTATCATACCAGCGGTTCCCTGGGTTGGAGAAGCGCCGGGAAATATTGCCGCACGCAAGGTTTCGACCATGTGCTCGGCGCCGAACATCTTAAAACCATTTACCCTCAGGCAGAAAGTGCCGACTGGGGTGTTTTCGATGAATACCTGTTTAACAGCGTATACGAAAAATTGCAGAAAGATACTGCTCAACCGCAGTTTTTTCTTTGCATGACTGTCACCAATCATTCACCGCATAAAGTGCCCGGCCATTATCAACCCTATGCCCTGCAACTACCCGACTCTCTGACGAAACGCATCACAACTTCTAAGCAACAAACGTTGGAAGCCCTTCAAACTTTCCAATATGCTAACGATTGTCTGGGTAAATTGCTGCACAAACTGCGTTCTTCGCCCTCTGCCGAAAATACTATCGTAGTAGTGACAGGAGATCATTCCATGACGGGGGGATTTATGTATAAAAATACCGACATGCTATTCCGCTGGGCTATTCCATTGGTTTTCCATATACCTGAAAAGTACCGGCCAACATCTATTATTGACACCGGCCGGCTGGTGTCGCACAAAGATATTTTACCCACCATATATAACCTGGCGCTTTCCGGCTACACTTATATGGACACGGGGGACAATATTTTCGATCCTGCAACAGCCGATGATGCTTTCATCATCACGCAACATTCATGGGCCATGAGCAAGAAAGGAGTTGTCAATCTACACAATAGTCAGCAAGCATACTCCTTACCGGGCTATTACCTGTCTACCGAAAATGTAGATGCGGAAGCTATGGAAAAGTTAAGAAGAAAAGCTAACGCCTGGCTTTTCGGAATGGAGTGGCAACTCTATTCGGAGTTAAACAATACACCCTATTAGGGCATTACTCCACCACAAATACATCCTCGTCCGGCTTGTGAAAGCCGTAGTGTTCACGGGCAAATTTTTCGAGGCTGTCATTATTGGAACGCAGGTGCTGCATAGCATCCATAGTACTTTTTAATTGCCGCCGATAATATTGTTTTTCTGTCTTCATCCGTCGGATTTCCACGCGGCTATTAAACCAGCTGACCAGACTTTCTTTATCGAACACCGTTATCCACAGCAAAAATACTAATAGAGTAATCACATACTTATTCCGCAGAAAAGGTGGAATTTTCGATTTTATGTCCGGCCGGTTTACCATTGGTTATAATGGATTTTTTCAGGATGCCATTTATCTTTCACCGGTTCGTCTTTAGCCGGATAGCCTAAAGGAATTACGCACAGCGGCATAATTTCAATGGGTATGCCGGTAGCTGCACGCACCACTGCCATGCGGTCGGCATAAGGATAAGCCGCAGTCCACACTGCACCCAACCCCATAGACTCCGCCGCCAGCAAGAGGTTTTCGGTAGCCGCAGCACAGTCAACCACCCAGTTCATTTGCGACTCTCCGGAATATTTAGTTACATTACCACACACTACTATCGCCACGGGCGCCGTTAGCAACATGCGCGACGTAGCCACCCGCTCGCCGATATAATCCAGTTTCTCACGATCAGTAAGTACAATAAACTCCCACCCCTGCAAATTTTTGGACGAAGGAGCCGCCATAGCAGCTCTCAGCAAAACATCAATTTGCTCATTCGCTACAGAAATTCTAGTATAATGACGTACGCTTTTACGTTGCGCGATGACAGCTAAAGTATCTTTCATAGATTGTATATTTGTTACAAATATACAAAATTATTTTATAAATTTGTAAAAATTTATGGCAAATGAAACGATTATTTACTTATAATCCCACCCTTTCCCAATCGTGGATACTTTTACTACTGATATGTCTTGCCCAAGTACCCGGCAGTATCATAGCCGGAGCGCTCACTACCGTAACCGGCAGTGCAGGACAGGCTTGGGGCAACTTATTGGCTTATGTATTAGCCTTTGTATTAATGGCTTTCATTGTCATACGGCTGGGAAAAGACCAGGCCGGTAAGGAAGAGGCGCCTTCTGCCGGCATTCGACCTTCAATTCCTTTATACTTTCTACTATTACTATTGATGCCCCTATTGTCCGTCATCATTGAACCCCTATCGATGTGGCTGCCCATGCCTGATGTTATGAAAACGCTTTTTGAGAAAATGTTCGGCGAAAAAAGTATTGCCGTATTCCTCACTGCCGTGGTGGCTGCGCCGTTCTGCGAAGAGTGGCTATGCCGCGGCGTGATATTGAAAGGATTGCTGAAACATACCACACCGGCAAAAGCCATTGTTCACTCTTCCATTATTTTTGCCGTGATGCACCTCAACCCCTGGCAGGCCATACCTGCTTTTTGCATCGCCATGGTCATCGGATGGGTCTATTACCGCACCCGCTTGCTCTGGCCTTGCATTTTCATGCACGCAGTGAACAACAGCCTGGCTTTTCTTATACTGTTTGAACAACAGCCTGGCTTTTCTTATACTGTTCATTTTTCCCGATGCCGGCATGGACACTTCATTATGTGACATTGCCGGAAGTTATTACCTGTACATCTACGCCGGGACATTGGTACTGGCCGCAGGAATAGGCTATGGGGTGTGGCGGTTGTTAAGATAAATACTTATCTATCGCAGCGGCGGCTTTGCGGCCGGCGCCCATGGCCAGGATCACTGTAGCAGCGCCGGTAACGGCATCGCCGCCGGCAAAGACACCGGGGCGCGTGGTAGCGCCGTGCTCATCGGCGACTAGACATTGTCGCCTGTTCGCTTCCAATCCTTTGGTAGTGGATGAAATGAGCGGATTGGGCGAGGTGCCCAGCGACATGATGACTACATCGGCTGGCAGTTCAAATTCCGAGCCGGGAATTTCCTTAGGACTGCGGCGGCCGCTCTCGTCGGGTTCGCCCAGTTCCATTCGGATACAACGTAAGCCGCTCACCCAGCCTTTCTCGTCTCCCAACACAGCCACAGGATTGGTGAGCATGTGAAAGGTGATACCTTCTTCTTTGGCATGATGCACTTCTTCCACGCGGGCGGGCAGTTCTTTTTCGGTGCGGCGGTACACAATACTCACCTCAGCGCCCAGGCGCAGTGCGGTGCGCGCCGCATCCAT
>QMCE01001048.1_pt1 | contig 18044 bp, 13 predicted proteins | sample 1821851 | NCBI WGS metagenome assembly QMCE01 (sample SAMN09453174, study PRJNA476694) | Termite gut metagenome, whole genome shotgun sequencing project. | isolation source: worker | host: Odontotermes sp. | place: South Africa:Pretoria | collected 2016-01-28
CGGTGAAAGTATTTGTCTTTGACGTGATGATAACTCAAGGGCGATCCATGGAGCCGGTGATAAAAGCCGGTTCCGTACTAGTAGTAGGAAAGCTGTCGTATGGTTTCCGTCTACCCTGGTCGAACTCGTATCTGGTGCGCTGGGCTGATCCGGCTATAGGCGACGTGGTTGTCTTTTGGACGCCGCAGGGCGTAACAGCGGTGAAACGCTGCACAAGCCTTACCCATAGAGGAACGTTTATAGCGGAAGGAGATAACAGTGGCGTGTCCTTGGATTCCAGAGACTACGGTCCTGTTCCCATAGACAGTATAATAGGAAAAGCTTTATGGATAAAATGAATAAGGACGGCGGCACGTGGATAAACGACGCAGACGACGACGCCGAAAAGCAGTATCTCACACGCTTCGTGTCTGTTATGATCCTGCTTGTTGCTGGTATCTGTATAGTGGTGATACACTACGGTAGGCTCATGCTCGATCCGTCCAGACGCGCTGCCGAAACGACTGCGGAACAGATGTCCAACACGGAACGCGGCGCAATTGTTGACAGAAATGGGAAGCTTTTGGCAGTGGAAACCAAGCTGGGTATGGTGAGTCTTCAGAAAAATGAAGTGAGTTCCCGCAATCCAACGACCGGACAGATCGAGCTTAATATGGAGGTGTGCAGAGACATAAGCCGAAAGCTCTCTCCCCTTTTGGGGATGAGCGCTGAGGAAATCCTGACTAAGATAAGTTCCTCGCCCACAGATTATGTGTCCCTCAAACAGAAGCTTGGAAAACAAGCTATAGACGCGTTACGGGCGGCACGGTCAGGACTGCTCGCCGAGGACGAACGTGCGCGCATCATCGCGCGGTTTGCCAGAATCGGTGATGAAGAAGGGGGCAAAAAAGCGATAAAAGAAGCTGAAATAGCGGCGTACAACAACAGGAAGAATCTTGAGAAAGTACGGATAGACATACAGGCCGAACGCGAATATCCCGAAAAAAATCTGGCAAGTCAGATCATCGGCATCATGGGCAAAGATAAGGGATTGGAAGGCATAGAATACGCCTTTGACAGCGATCTGCACCCCACCTCGCAGGAGAACGGCAAACAGCTGACCCTCTCCATAGACACCAACGTGCAGTACTTCCTTGAGCAGATAGCCGCTGACGCCCTTGAGCAGAACAAAGCGCAGGCGGTTATGCTGACTGCCATGGACGCGCGGAACGGCGAAATTCTGGGTTCCGCCTCGCTTCCCCACTTCGATCCGAACGATTACAACGCCTATCCGGGCGCGGTATGGCGCTATCAGCCAGCGCTGTACGCCTATGAGCCGGGATCGGTCTTCAAGATATTCACGGTGGCGGCGCTTTTGGATGAGGGAGCTATTACAGGAAACTCCACCTTTGACTGTACTGGCCGCTATGATAGAGTAAACCCGGCTATCACAGACCTTGCGGTACACGGCACAGTAAACGCGGAGCGCATTATCGCCCTATCCTGCAACGTGGGCGTAAGTCTCGCCTCCGACCGTATAGAGGTGAAACCCTTTTTCAATAAACTGCGCAGCTTCGGCTTTGGACAGCTTGTGGGATCGGGCAGCCCTAGTGAAACATCAGGCATATTCAGGGAGGAATCCAACCGCCGGTTTAAGCCCACGCTCGCTATAGGGCAGGGCGTCTCCGTGTCTATGCTACAAATGCTCCACGCCGCGTCCGCCATAGCGAACAAGGGCGTACTGGTGAGACCGAAGCTGGTGCTGAAAATCACCGGACCGAACGGAGAGGAATCCCCTTACCCCGCGATTCCCGACCCGCCCACGCGGGTGATGAGCGCGGATACTGCCGCGTCTATGCTTACCTATATGCAGGCGGCTGCTGCTGTTGACGGCACCGGATGGCGGGCGGCTATAGGCGACATTCCCATGGCGGTCAAGACAGGAACAGCGCAGATGGCGGAAAATGGGCGCTATTCGGAATCGGACTTTATCGCAAGCTGTATGGCTATCTTTCCGGCGGACGATCCCCGCCTTATCCTGTACGCGGTTATTGTAAAACCCTATGGCGAGTCGTATCTGGGCGGACGCATAGCGACCATTCCCGTGCGCCACGCCGCCGAATCCCTTATGGATTACCTTAAACTGCACCGCGGCAGAAATCCGGTGGAGCGCCAAAGCGCCACTGTCTACTTTGATCCGGAACCTCCCCTGCCCACGCTTGAGGGCGTTATGCCCGACTTTAGGGATTACTCGAAGATCAGCCTTATCCCCCTTATAGAGGCGGACACCGGCTATACAATACGCCTGGAAGGCAACGGACATGTGAAAGCCCAAGACCCGCCAGCAGGCAGTGAACTCGTTCACGGCGACATCATTACCCTCTATCTTGAATGAGCGGCAGGATGTATGTGGGATAAAAACAAGGCGGCGCTGGACACCGCGTTCCCGGGGCTGGCGGATAAAATAACGGCGGCAAGAAGCGAGCCGCCGATTGACGTACGAGTGGAGCTGAGCGCGAGCGGCAATCTTACGATGGTGGTGAACGGTGCGTATGCCCACTCAAAGCGCGATCCGTCGCGTGAAGGGGAGCGGCTCGCAGAGGCGCTGCTTGCGGGTGGTTCGCTGTCAGAGGGCGGCGTTATTGTCGCGCTGGGATTTGGTCTAGGCTGGGCGCTTCTGTCCGCCGCCCGTAAAAGTGGAAACAGCCGTCCCATTGTCATTGTGGAAAAACGCCCTGAACTGCTCAAAACGGCGTTTGAAAGCGCGGATTTTACGGAATTTCTGTCGGGAAATACTATGGCGTTTGTGCTGGGCGGTATGGCTGGCAACAACGAGGACGCAGTTTTGGACGCGCTCGCCCGTGTCGGCAAACGATATGCCCGGAAAGTCGCTCTTATTCTCAAAAATCCGGCTGTTACCGCGCTTGACGCGGACTGGTACGCGGGCGTGGAGCAGCGCATACGCTCATGGGCGGCGAAAGATACGGTAAACGAAGCTACACTTAAACGCTTCGGCGGACGCTGGACGCGGAACGCTCTCAAGAACATCAAACAGACGGACTGCATATACCGTTTTCCGGGCGTCTTGCGCCTCCAAGGACTGCTCAAAGGGAATATGCCTGTTCTGCTCGTCGCGGCAGGACCCTCTCTTGACGACACTGCCATGTTTATGGGGGAATTCGCCCGGCGCTGCGCCGTAGTCTGCGTGGATACCGCCCTTGACTTCTTTACACGCGCCGCCGGAAGTGCGCCCGACTGGGTGGTGAGCAGCGATCCCCAGTACTGGAACTCGCGCCATCTTGACCGACTCGGCGCGGAAGACTCCTGCCTTGTAACCGAATGCGCCATATACCCGTCCACACTACGCCGCAGCCAGCGAACCTTTCTGTTTGCCACCCACGCTGAACCTGCCCGCGCCGCCGAAGAAGCGTCCGATCCCAAAGGCGTTCTTGGATCAGGCGGATCAGTGGCGACAACAGCATTCGATTTCTGTCTTCTCCTTGATCCATCCGCCATATTCATCGCCGGTCTCGATCTTTCTTTCCCCCAATACAAAACCCATTTCAAGGACGCCTTCTTTGAAAAAAGCGCCAACGCCCGAAGCTCCCGCCTGCGACCGGCCGAAACCGCCTCTTTTCTGGCGCTGCGATCTGGCGGCGCGTTTTATGCAAAGAGCGCGAATGGTGGCTTGACGCTGACCGACAAACGCCTTTCCCTGTACGCCGCATGGTTTGAAAACCGCCTTGCGACGCTGAAATCCGACGCTTCTCGCCGTCCTCCCCCCATTCGCTCCCTTTCCCCGCGGGGACTCGCCATAAACAGCTTGGCAGTCGAAGCACCCGCCGCCCTGCTTCGACTGCCGGAACGCCGTGATGAAATACGCTGCCTCTTACAGGACAATTTTGAAAGAATAGACCGAGAATTCGCCCATGAAGAACCTCAAAGACGAGTGCGATTTTTAAAATGGTTTAAAGATTTTTAATGCCACTGGAAGTCATTAAAATCCTTCGGCAGTGAGTTGGAGTTGCGGCTTATCCTGTAAATAATTTTACTTATATGTTTCGGCTATATCATGGAATTGGTCATGAATATCGTTGAGCGCCTTTATAAGCAGTGGATCGAACTGTGTGCCTGCGCCGTCCGTCATTATCTTGAGCGCGTCTTCATAGGCGAAGGCCGCCTTGTACACGCGGGCGCATACCAGCGCGTCGTACACATCGGCGACTGACGTGATGCGGACGGGCAGTGGTATATCAGAGCCGCTTATGCCGCGGGGGTAGCCCAAACCGTCAAAACGTTCGTGATGACCAAAGGCGATGTCTCGGCAATGCTGTAAATACGCGCCTTCGTTACCTATAAATATTGATTCGACAATCCGCTTCCCCAGCGTCGTATGGGTCTTCATGATTTCAAATTCTGCGGGTTCAAGCTTACCCGGTTTAAGAAGAATTCTGTCGGGAATGCCTATTTTCCCTATATCATGCAAAGCAACCGCCTTGACAACAATGTCTACGTCAAGCTGCGTAAGCTGATAGGCGTATTCTACATAACTCGAAGGATTGTTCTTGATATGATCGATGAGCGCTTTGGAAAAAAGCTGCACCCGCTTGACATGGCTGCCGGATTCAAGGTTGCGGTATTCTATGATGTTCGCCATAGCTTGCAGCATGGTATCCAGCGATGCAGTAAGCTCGGCGGCTTTCTCCGTAACAAGCTCCTCAAGATGGTCGCTGTAGTTTTTCAGATCGATCTGATTCTTTACCCGCAGTCTCACCACATCGGGGTTTGGCGGCTTGGAGATATAATCAACCGCACCGGCGGCAAGCGCTTTGCTTTCCTCCTTATCCGCCGTAATGAAGATGACCGGTATACGCTTGAGCTGCTCATCTTCTTTTATATTTTTGAGTGTATCAAAACCGCCCATCTTCCGCATTCGGATGTCGAGAAGAATAATTTTGGGAAGAACTGTAGCCTCCCACAGTATGTTAAGCGCCTCTGTTCCGTCATACGCCTTGAGAATAGTGTATTCATCCTCCAGCATAGCTTCGAGCTGCATCACGTTGATTTCTTCATCGTCGACAATCAAAACGGACGGACGATCTGTATTATTCATTAGCAGCTATCACCTCATCTACTGCCTTTATAGTTTCATGGAAACAGGCTGTTAGGGCTTCAATTGCGCCCGGATTAAGGGTGTTCTGTTTTAACTGGGCATCAATATCCTGCATAAGTTCATACAGCGCGGTCAGGGATAAATTCCCACTCAAGCCTTTGAGAGAATGAGCGGCGGCTTCGGCCTCCTCATAGTCTTTTGCTTCAATAGCGCTTAAAAGTTCATCAAAATTCGTCTTGTTTCTGAATTTGGTAAGTAGTTGAATGTACAACTTCTTGTTGTTCATCACCCGCTTCATACCTTCTTCCTGATTGATATAATCGTTCATTTTTCCTCCTACTTTTAAAGGCACGCCTTATATAACGCATCTCTAAAATATACATTCGGTGAAACATTTCTTTCGTTTTCATGATAGAACAAATCATACTGCCGCTATTGTAGCAATTATACCACAGCTAGGGCAGTAACGCAAGAGCTATTAGGCACGAAGCTAAAAATCTTACGCTTTGGCGGAATCAGCAGCACTGCCTCTGCCAAAAATAGCTTTTCGTATCAAATCCACCGGAATGATTGAGATCGCGGGCACAAATACCACACCCCACTGTAGGAGATTAAGCCCATAGCACTTGAATACGCCACCGCCAAGATACACAAGAGCGATCTGCACCACAGTAATCAAGGCGATAACCTCCAGAAAATTCTTGTTGCCTTGTATGTTGTCGAAAAGGTTGAGCTTGTCGGTGCGGGCGTTGAAGGCGTTGAAAACCGCAAAAAACACAAAGAAGGCGAAATATGCGGTGTGCAGCTTTTCCGGCGTCGGGAGAATCGATGAGAAAACGCCGACAAACAGGAAAAAGACGCTGACAACAACGCACCAAAACGCGCCGGTAAGGATCGCGCCCCACATACCAGGGCTGACAATAGGTTCGTCGCGCCGTTTTGGCTTTTCCAGCATAAAGCGGTGGAGCGCCGGTTCGCCGCCAAAGGCAAGCGCCGCGAGCGTGTCCATCACGAGATTGATCCACAGGATTTGCGTGATAGTGAGCGGGTTCTGCGCGCCGACAAGCGGGGCGATAAAGTTGATAAGCACGGCGCTCACGTTAATGGTAAGCTGGAACACGATGAACTTGCGTATGCTGTTGAAAATCGTTCTGCCGTACAAAATCGCCTTGTCAATCGAATTGAAATTATCGTCCAATATAACGATGTCGCTCGCTTCCTTGGCGACTTCAGTGCCGCCGCCCATGGCGAAGCCTACGTCCGCCTTCTTGAGCGCGGGCGAATCGTTCACGCCATCGCCGGTCATGCCGACCACAAAGCCCAGCTCCTGCGTGATGCGCACAAGACGGCTCTTATCCGTGGGCAGGGCGCGGGCGACTACGCGCAGCCGCGTCATTTTCTCTTTAATCTCATCATCCGTAAGCGCGGCGAGTTCGTCGGATGTCAGTACGATGTCGCTCTCGTCCGTCAAAAGCCCGGCGTCGCGGGCTATTGCGACAGCGGTTTCCTTACGGTCGCCGGTTATCATCACCACATGCACGCCCGCGCCCTTCACCTCTTTGATGGCGGTGATCGATTCGGGGCGCACTTCATCCCGAATTCCCACAATGCCTACAAGGGTCCAGTCCCCTTCGGGCAGTTTCAAATCGCCTGAATCCTCAACGATTTTTGCCTCGGATACGGCAAAGGCAATCACGCGGATGGCGCGGCGGGCGAGTTTATCTATTTCATTATTGAGTTCCGCCATGTTCGACCATGGCTTTTTCACGCCGTCTTTGTCATAGAAGTGCGTACACCGCTGAAGAAGCCGCTCAGGCGCGCCCTTTATGACAGTAAGGCTGGGGATGCCCACGCCGGTGTTGCCTTCAATCGTCGTGGCTGAGTATTTGTTCGTGCTATTGAACGGGATTTTCCCGATGTTTTTCACGTCCACAGCGATACCGTCGCCGCCTGAAAACCCCAAAACGGCGCGTTCAGTGGCGTTTCCGCCTATGATTTTCTGGCTCGCGCCCTCGCCGCTTATCACCGCGTCCATGTTTTGGTGTATGGACAGAGAGAGATATGGTTTCAATCCAGAGGGAACTTCGGCGTATGTTTTGGTTTCGCTGAGGGCGCCGTCCATAAAGGTAACGACTTCGAGTTTACCCCGCGTGATAGTGCCGGTTTTGTCGCTGAAAAGGAAGTTGAGGCTGCCTGCAGTTTCGATACCGGCGATTTTCCGCACAAGCACGTTGTCCCTGAGCATCTTGCCCATGTTCATGGCAGACACGATGGCTATCATCAGAGGCAATCCTTCAGGCACCGCCATAACGATGATGATAACCGCAAGCATGACCGCGTGGATCACGTTATTGAGCAGGCTCGACCATGTTACATTAGCCGCAATCGCGTCTATACTGAAACCGTTTGCTATGACGATGGTTTGGAACAACATGGCGACCGCGATAAGAACGCCGCCTATGTAGCCGAACTTGCTGATAGTGTTGGCAAGCCCGTGCAGCTTAACCTTGAGGGGTGTCTCGCGGTCTTCGTTCGTTTGCAGCTCCTTGGCGATCTGTCCGTACACGGACTTGTCCCCGACTACCGAGACCTGCATCACCGCGTTTCCCGAATACACCACTGATCCCCGAAATACCTTGTACTTATTCAGAAAATCCATTGCGGCGTCTTCGTCTTTGTAATCCGCTGGTATGGGAATTTTATCAGCTTCCTTAGACTCGCCGTTCAGAACGGATTGATCAACCTTGATGTTCCCGTCTATCATCACGCCGTCCGCCGGAATTTTATCCCCGGGCTGGAGCAGCACTGCGTCGCCCAGAACAATGTCGTCAATGGGAACTTCGACAACCGCGCCGTTGCGGTAAATCTTACACTTTATCCGCGACGCCTCTTCCTGCAATTTCTGAAAGGCGTTTTCGTTACGGTATTCGGAAAAAGTTGACACCAGCGTGGCGAGCAGTATGGCTATGGCTATGCCGACAGGTTCGTACCATTCCATTTTTTCGCCGTCAATCCAGCCCATATTTGAACCGACGACCAGTACCACGTTGATAGCGAGCGCCACCAACAATATCTTTATCATGGGATCACTGAAATTCGCCTTCAGCTTATCCCAAAAACTTTCAGTTTCCTGTTCGGTCAGTTTGTTCGTTCCGTACTTCTCTTTGGAAGCGGCAACTTCGGCATCGGTTAATCCTGTAATCATATCCTCTCCGTATACATAGTACTGCTATGTTTTAATCCGTGTACGACATTGTCAGGGATTATGCCCTGTGGGGTATAGTATATCGCCTGAAGGCGCGGCTTTCAAGTCCCTTTTTGGGGATGAATGCGTTAAGCAGAGGATGATCCTTTCGTTACCATACTTGCAGGATTAGAAAAAACACCATATAGTATGCCTATGCGAATAATCCAAAGTGCGCTTTTGACGGAAACCGTGAAGCGACTTTTTATAGAGGCGAATCGGATTCTGCCCAAGGATGTGCGGGCGTGTATACGGGAACGAGCCGCGACTGAGCCGTTTCCTTCGGCGCGGGACACGCTTAACGCGCTTGTAGAGAATTTTGAGACTGCGGAACGGGAAAACCTGACAGTGTGTCAGGATACGGGGCTGGCGTGCGTGTTTTTGGACATAGGGGAAGGCGTCCATATTGAGGGAAATATATGGGCGGCGGTTGACGAGGGGGTGCGGCGCGCCTGCACTGACGGGTTTCTCCGCGCCTCAGTAGTGGGCGATCCGCTTAACAGGCGTAATACTGGCGACAACACGCCCGCGTTGCTGTATGTCGACTTTATCGAAGGGGACGCACTGCGGGTAACGGTCGCGCCCAAGGGCGCGGGCAGCGAAAACATGAGCCGCCTCGCCATGCTAAGCCCGGCGGACGGGCTTGAGGGAGTGGTCTCGTTCGTGGTTGACACGGTGCGGCAGGCAGGCGCAAACCCCTGTCCGCCCATAGTGGCGGGCGTGGGCATAGGCGGCAATTTTGACAAGGCGGCGCTGCTCGCCAAAAAAGCCCTGCTGCGCCCGCTGGGAAGCCGCAACGGGTCGCCCTTCTACGCGGCGCTGGAGGAACGCCTGCTGAACGAGATAAACGCGCTCGGTATAGGTCCGGCGGGATTCGGCGGCGAAACCACCACGCTTTCGGTGGCGGTGGAAACCATGCCCACCCATATCGCGGGACTGCCGGTCGCGGTGAACATCAACTGCCATGTTGCCCGCCACGCCGAAGCCATTCTGTAAAGATTGGCTTTATTCGGAAGCCAAAACTTCCAATTACGGCTGTCAGACCACTTCCTTCCAGATCATTTCGCGGCTTTCTGGCAGGAGAGCCGTGTATTCCGGCGCGTCTTCCAGAGTGGGCAGCGCGGCGGCAAGAGACGCCTCGTCCTTCGCGTAGACCGTCATCACAACATCGCCTGCCTTTACCGCGTCGCCGCGCTTCTTGCGGAAAACCACGCCCGCCACCGGACTTACCGCATCTTCGGTGCGGTTGCGCCCCGCACCGAGCAGCACGCCCGCGTGTCCGGTTTTCCACGCGTCAATACGGGCTATATACGCGCCGTCCGCGCATTCCTTGGGAGCGCGTATATCAGCCGCGTGGGACGAGCGGTATGATCCAATCATAGAAAGAAATTGCTTTACGTCTCCGCCTTGGCTTTCTATATTATCCAAAAAAAGCTGTTTCGGTCTGCCGGAAGAAAGAGCTTTTTCGCAGAGTTCGCGCCCGTGCGCCGCATTTTCCGCCTTTCCGCCCAGAACCGCCATACGCGCCGCAAGCTCAAGACTCACCTCCATAAGATCGTCTGTGAGCGGGCTGCGCGTACCATCCAGACACAGGAAGCTCTCCTCCACCTCAAGAAAATTGCCAACCATTGCGCCAAGCGGCTCGTCCATATCGGTGAGCAGAGCGATGACGCGCATACCAAGCGCCTTACCCGTGTCCACGAGAGAGCGGGCAAGCGCTTCCGCCGCCGGTTTTTCCTTCATAAACGCGCCTGACCCATATTTCACGTCCAAGGCAAGCGCTTCCGCGCCCTCAGCCGCCTTTTTTGACAGGATGCTCGCCGTAATAAGCGGAACGGACTCAACCGTACCGGTAACATCACGCAGCGCGTAAAGCAGGCGGTCAGCGGGCGCAACATCCTTTGTCTGCCCGGTCATGACAAAACCATCCTTTGAAAGAATACGGCGGAACTCCTCCATAGAAAGATTCGTCCGATAGCCCGGAATCGCGTCCAGCTTGTCAAGCGTGCCGCCCGTATGGCCCAGCGCCCGCCCGCTCATCATGGGGGCTCGTATCCCCAGACTGGCGGCAAGCGGCGCGATAATGAAGCTCGTCTTATCCCCAACGCCGCCAGTGGAATGTTTATCCACAAAAGGACCGGCTATACCGGATAAATCCATCTGTGCGCCAGATTTAAGCATAGCTTCCGTGAGCGCGGCAGTTTCTTCCGCGTTCATCCCTTGAAAAAACACCGCCATTGCCCATGCCGAAACTTGGTAATCGGGAATCTTCCCGGCGGTATACCCGTTAATAAGGAAAAAAATCTCCTCACGGGAAAGCAAGCCGCTGTCCCGTTTTTTTGCGATAATGTCCACTACACGCATAGCGACTCCTTTTTGTGCTGATAGTTTAAAGGATCATGGTGTGTTATGCAAGGTGGGGGAGAGAGGGTGACTGTCGATAAATTTGACGGATGTTGTGAAGGTATAAGATATTTTCGCAAGTTATTGACATTGGTTCAAAATTTGATTAGAGTTTATATGAAATTATTCTAATAGAATGTCTTATAAGGATCAAACAAATGAATGATAATGTAGACAAATTAACAATAATTATATCTCAACTAATTATTTCCGGGAAAGAAAATGACTATTATGATTTTAAGCGGGAGTGGCATAAAGATAACGAATCAATCATTCATGATATTATTTGTATGGCAAATGTTATTACCCATGAAGGAGACAGGTATATTATAATCGGAGTTGATAATCAGTTTAAAATTATTGGGGTAGATAACGACAAAAACAAAAAAAGGCAGCAAGATATAATTTGTATTTTAAAAGATCATGATTTTAATGGAGATTATCGTCCTGATATTGAATTAGCTCCAATTATATTGGAAGGAAAAACTGTCGATGTTTTAATCATCAAAGATAAACCATTCAAACCCTATCTGCTGAAAAAGTTAAGGGTAAAAGATAACAAAAACATCTATCCTTCTATTTATACCAGAGTAGGAGATACTAATACGCCTATAGATTCATCAGCGGATTATAATTTCATTGAGAAAATGTTTGAGGAACGATTCGGATTGAGCAAAAATCCATTGTCAAGAATGATATTGTATTTGCTTGACTTCAAAAACTGGAAAAGCATAGATTTTAGTGAAAATACTATGAATTTTACGCAGTATTATTATACAAAATTTCCTGAATTTACAGTCAACTATTTTAACGATTCTAGTGAATCAGATTGGCCTGAGACAGATTGTTATGGTAACTTATTTACCTCCTATGTTGTAGAATACCTTTTTCATTCAACCGTACTTGATCGTTGGTCTGCTATTGTAAGTAAAGATGGTCGTCTCTGTTTTCCGAAGCCAAAATATTGTGAATCATTCCATTTTTCAACCCCAGAATATCGTGAATCATTCGATTCAGACAAAAACGTACCATATTTTGTCTATTATAACTATCAGAACACCATTGTAAGTAATACAAAATACTTGTTTGAAAATATATATGGTGTTTCTTCCGGACTTCATCAAAAACAACATTACCAGTTTATTGAGTTTAAGGACAAAGATGAAAAGGACAGATTTTTTGAACCTGAAAATCAAAAGAAAGTATTTGAAGCATTCTTTTCTTCAGGTCATAAAAAGAAACAAAATAATGCTGGATCAACAGAGAATCATAAAATTGAAAAAGAATTCAGGATTTTCGCTTGGGAATATTATAGGGATAAATGGAAATAATATTAGGAGAGGGAAAATTCATTCTTTCTCCTAATTGAATAATGACTATAGTTGCCAGCTTGATATTAATGGGAAATCTCCAAAATAAAAGTCACCGACTTTTTTAATAGACAGACTCTAGATGGAGTACTCACCCCTACCTCCCCAAAATGCCTCATTGACGCGCTCATTCTGTTCTGGTAGACTTTCTGCGTATGGGTGATTTCATTGGACAGTATCTTGAAGACGCGACTTTACATACAGAAAAAGCCGATTTGGAAAAGGCTGTTCCGAAGGAAGGCGATCCGCGTGGGGTTTTTGCAAAAAAAGTAAAGAAACGGGCGGGAAGAAACAGGACGCTCTCTCTTTCGGAGGAAGAAGCTGCCCTGTATGAAGCGCGGCTTGTCATTCCAGACGGGCGGAGTTTTTCCGCTGGCGATGTGACTAACAAAACGATATGCGGCGACTTGTTCGCGGCGCTTGACGCGCTTCCCTCGTCCTTTGCCGATCTGCTTATAATCGATCCGCCTTACAATATGAACAAAAATTTCAACGGACTGCGGTTTTCCAAAACGGATGATGAAGAATATCTGTGTTATCTGCGTTCGTGGTTTCCGCGTCTTATGAGGACGCTCAAACCCAACGGCTCAGTGTATCTGTGCGGGGACTGGAAAAACACATTTTGTCTGTATCAGATAATACGGGAACATACTGTGGTAAGAAACCGCATTGTGTGGCAGCGCGAAAAAGGGCGCGGGGCAAAATCCAACTGGAAAAACACATCTGAGGATATTTGGTTCGGTACGAAAAGCGGCGACTATTATTTCGATGTGCAGGCGGTGAAGCAGAAGCGCCGCGTCCTCGCGCCCTACCGCGAAAACGGGCAGCCTAAAGACTGGGAGGAAACCGAGGACGGCGGGTTCCGCCTTACCTGTCCGGGCAATTTCTGGGACGATATATCGGTTCCCTACTGGTCTATGCCCGAAAATACCGATCATCCAACTCAAAAGCCGGAAAAACTCGCCGCGAAACTGATCCTCGCAAGCTGCCCGCTGGGAGGGCTTGTGCTTGATCCCTTTCTTGGTTCCGGGACATCATCGGTAACTGCTAAGAAACTGGGTAGACAGTACACTGGTGTCGAAATCAACCGCGAATACTGCCTGTGGGCGGAAAAACGGCTTGCCCTCGCCGACACGGACAAGACCATTCAGGGCTACGCAGACGGCGTATTTTGGGAGCGCAACTCGCGCTTTGCGCGCCGCGTTTCTCACGCCGATGATTAACAATCCGCATGCGAAAACAGCTGCATATTTCTCCGCCTTGACAGTCCAATCTATACCTTGTATCATTTCTAGCGGTACTGAATGAAAACCTGTCTTGAACTCTTTCTTACGTTCCTCAAAATGGGCTGCATCACCTTCGGCGGCGGCTATGCGATGGTGCCGGTGTTAGAGCGGGAGATCATCAACAAGAAAGGCTGGATCACGATGGACGAGGTGATGGATTATTATACCATCGCGCAGGTAACACCCGGTATCATCGCAGTAAATGTCGCCACTTTCATAGGGTATAAACGCGCTGGCATTGTGGGAGGGACGCTCGCTACCATCGCCTTTATACTGCCCGGCGTTTCGCTCGTTACCCTTATCGCGGTGTGCCTGGAGAGCTTCGCAGATTATCCGGTGGTGCGGAGCGCCCTTGCTGGCATACGGGTGGCTGTGGGCGCGATTATCCTTGATATGGTGCTGAAGCTTATTAAGGGCTTGTTCATGGGGAAGAAAGACGCAGAGGAACCAAACGGGCGTCGGGCATTTCCCTTTTTTGCCCTTGTTGTCTTTACGCTCGCCTTTTCCCTTTCCGCCTTCCTTTCGGCAAGTCCAGTTCTTCTCGTTATCGCCGCCGCCATTGCCGCGTTTTTCAGAGGTTTTTTGAAAAGCGGCGCAGGGCGGTCAAGAAAGGGGGACTGGGGCGCGGATAAGCTTCCGAGCCAGAGCGGCGCGATTGTGAATCAGGAACAAGATAACGGCGAGTCCGGCTGATATGGCGAGCGCCGGTGCGGGGTGTGAAACAGCGAGACCGGGCGGAAGTGCCGCCCATGAGACGGCGTGTTCAATTGTGGTATACAATAAAGACAGGGCTTTTCCAAAAACAGACAGGACGCTTGGCGCGGCAAAAGCAAGCGCGAGGGCTGCCATGGAGCAGAGCATAAAAATGGTTGTGAGAGGGACAAGTACCAGGGAAGCGATAATCCCAAAGGGTTTTAACACGCCGAAAAACGCCGCGGATACAGCCGCGGTTCCTAAAAAGGCGGCTATGGACGCTGACAGGCTTGCAGCAATACAGGTCGGCAGCCACCCACGAAACAGGTCGTACACGGGAGCGGATAGAACGAGGATACTGGCAAGCGCGAGATAGGACAATATGAAGGAATAGGACGAGCCAGAGGCGGGCTGAATGATAATTTGCAGGAGGAACGCCATTCCCAGCGCGGAAAGCGGCTTGTTGGGAAGGAATCCCAGCGCGGTTATCGTGCCAATAAGGTACATTATCGCGGCGCGGTCAAGGGAGGGCATACTCCCCACAAGGCAGATATAGCCGCATATAAGCGCCGCGCCCGCGATTGCCGCTGCCTTGAACCCCAGCAGCTTCCGCAGAAGAAAAGCTATAACGCCAGAAATCACCGCAAGGTGCATACCTGAAAGGGCAAGTATGTGGGAGCAGCCCGCGTCCCGGTACTGCGAGGACAGTTCTGAATCAAGCTTGTCCTTGATGCCAAAGAGCAGGGCGAGCGCAAAGCCGCCCCAGTTGTATGGAGCGAATGTATCAGCCACAGCAAGCCGCACCTTGGTGCGGAAACGCTCAAGCGACGGCGCGGCTTTCGTGATATGCAGCCGTCCGCCTGCTCTTCCGTAAAATCACTGGTTACAAAGAAGCCCTCAAGGAAAACCTCACTTCCCCGCCCAAATTCTTTCATACGCGGGATCGCGCCTTCGGGGAAAAACACTCGTGCAGTACCATCAGCGCCAGCCTCGGTTCCCGCCGCATCCCTCGTCCGCTCAAGCGCGATGTCGCCCAGTCCCCGCGCCCTAAAGCCACTGTCAAGCACGCGCGGGTCGGAAAGCATAACGCCGTATACGCCAGTAATCCCCGCAGGCGGCAGTCCCGTGTTCACCGGAGCAGGCGTTCCGCTCATACATCCTATAAGAAACCCAAAAAATGCCGCGTACACGTATATCTTCATTTTTCTAAAGAAAAAGAAGAGCTTTTCATTGCCGCCAAAGAAAGCTTTTTTAAAAGAAACGTCATTATAAGAAACCACCCGCACAAACGCAATAAGAACAACGCCGATTGCCATACAAAAAAGAACAGGCGATCCGAAGCGCGGATTGAGCCGTCCAAGAAACGGCGCGGTGTAATATGCCGCCGCCGCGGAGAACGCCGCACTAAACACCGGAGTTATCTCAAAACGCTCCTCATTCACACATTTACCACCGCAGTTTCGCCAGCGCGTCTTTAGCCGCCGTCTTCGCGTCAAGAGAATACGGCAGGAATGCCACGTACAGAAGATGGTCAAACGCCACTTTGTCCCCTATGCCGCCGAGCGCATGGATCACCGCAAGAACAATCTCGTTATCAATGGAGGCGTTTTGTTCCGTCTGCGAATTGAACAAACCGAGTTGTATGGACAAAATTTGCGCCGCTTCCGGCGTCCGCATCGCGCCAAGGCACTTAATAGCTTCCACAAACCGGGCTTTCTCCACGTTTCCGGCGGCGTAATCCGTTTGGACTTGGTAGAAATGGCGAATTACGAGATCGGACGCGCCCGACCAGCCCAAAACCGTGAGAGCGCGCACTGCCGCATAGCGCAGATCGTACGAGGCGGAATCGTCCGAGCTAAGCCCTATGGACAGGGCGGTCTGGGCGAGCAGGTTTTTCTCAGCCGCCAGTATGAGCGGATCGTCCATGGCGAGCGCAAACGCCTTCACCTTGTCCTCGCCCGCGCCGTTTCTGATAACACCGGCGAGAAAGGCGCGGAAATCCCCTTGTATACCGCGCATAGCATCGCGGGCGGCGTCTGTAAGTTCCTTGGGATACGGCAGAACATAGGCGTCGAAAAGTGGCGCATAAGAGGATTCATCCCCCAGTGCGCCCATCGCCGCGACACTGGCTTCCATTGTCGCGTAATCAAGCGTCATACCTGCTTTGAACGCAGTGTTCTGATCCTGCAAAAGCTGGTTGAGTCCGTCGATGACAGCGGCGTTCCCCCGCGCTGTATCCGCAAGGGCGTGGTACAGCGCGATCCGCACTGCCGTATCCCCATAATGCGCGGCGCAAGCGAAAAGCGCGTCCGCAGCAGGCGTGTAGAGAGCACGCCGCGCTCCAAGCGCCGCTTCTCTGACAAGCGCCGTCATATCCGGGTCAAGCGCGAACAAATCCGCGTTGTCAAGCGCGAAGTGTAGCGCGAATACGTACAGCTCACCCGCGTTTTTTCCGCCTGCGTTACGGATAAGGATGACCTTTTCAGAGAGCGCCGCCTTCACAAAATCCCGCTTTGCGGACATAAGATCATCCCCGCAAAGCGGCGAGACAAGCGCGACTAACCCGACACATACGGCGACAAATCTTGCCGCGGCAAATTTCGCCCTTTTTTTCACACTTTTCATACGTTTCCCTTCCTTCCAGCATACAGACTCCGCTCTATTAACGGACGTATGGCGCAGATTGCTTTATAAGCATCTATCTCTTCTTGACAATATGCCAAGAGCTGCGTTACTCTCATCGTATTGAAACCGCAAGGTTTCAACCTAACCGCACAAAAATGATGAAACTCCTTGAAGCCCTTATCCTGTACCTTGTCCTCTACGCGCCCGCCCTTTTCACGGGAATCGTCCCATGTGGAACACTTTCTTTCTCCGTTGAGCGGGAACTTGTGCGTGTCTTTGCTTATAATATACCGTCTTTGGCGTTGATTTGCTATCTTTTATTGAAAGGAAATTCTTTTAAATCACGTGATCCATCCGTACTGCAGTTCTCGAAAACGGGGGCGTTTTCACCAGCAGGGATTGCGCGTATCGTGCGCGGCAGTGCGTTTACGTTTATCCTGTCCCTTGCGGGCTTGTTCGCTATAGCAGCGCTTACCGCCGCCCTGCGCGCCCTGTGGGAATACGGCTTTGGCAGCGGGGCAAACAGCGTGTCGGTCGTCCTTGAAACGCCGACAACCGTTGCGGGCTGGTTCGTTCTGTGCCTGTCCTGCCTTGCCACCGGCTACTGCGAGGAAGGCTTCTTCAGATTGTATTTATCAGATCGCCTGAGAGACCTCGGCTTTTACCCCGCCATGCTCGTTTCAAGCGCGGCGTTCGCCTATTGCCACGTCTATGAAGGCTTTTTCGGCGTACTGAACGCCCTGTCAGCTGGACTCTTCCTGTTTTTCCTTTTCGCCAAACGCGGAGGAAACCCAACCGCCCTGCACGGACTGGCTTTCGCGCACGGGGCGTACAATGCGCTTGTGTACGCGGCGGCATATAGATGACAGGATCGGCGTCCTTTACGGGCAAGGCGCGGAATTAAAAGCAACGGACAACGCGGATGCCCACACTGCTGCCCCTGTAACACGGCGTTAATCCTTCTGCCATGTTCCTCTTGTTGCAATATTCCATTACGTCATACCAGCTAACACAAGCTACAGGCAGATTATCTCCTTTGTAATACCTTGTCGGATTATTTCACTTAATCAAGAGACTTGCGCCAGCCGTCTCTTCGCGCTATACTATCCCTATGAACACCAATATCAAGTACAAGGCGAGCGTCTTCTCAGCCCTCTTCGGCAATCCTGACAAACTACGCGAACTCTACCCCGCCCTCTCCAACGAAACTGTCAGCCCCGATGAACCTATCATCATCAACACTCTTGACGACATCCTCTTCATGGACCAGATCAACGACCTCTCCTTCACTATCGGTGACCGTCTTGTCGTCCTCATCGAGCATCAAAGCA
>QMCE01000650.1_pt1 | contig 18043 bp, 12 predicted proteins | sample 1821851 | NCBI WGS metagenome assembly QMCE01 (sample SAMN09453174, study PRJNA476694) | Termite gut metagenome, whole genome shotgun sequencing project. | isolation source: worker | host: Odontotermes sp. | place: South Africa:Pretoria | collected 2016-01-28
AAAACTATTACTCTGCCCTGTGACCAGTAATATTTTCCACGACAAATTTATTTGCAAATATAATGCCTCATAATAACCGCCTTAGCAATATGACGAATTTCGACCACGACCACATCTGGCATCCCTACACCTCTATGATCGACCCTCTGCCGGTCTATCCGGTCGGCGGCGCACAGGGAGTATATATCGAGCTCGAGACGGGCGAGAGACTCATCGACGGCATGTCGTCGTGGTGGTGTGCAGTGCACGGATACAATCATCCGGCGCTCAATGCCGCTGCCCATGCACAGGTCGACCGCTTTTCGCACGTCATGTTCGGCGGCCTAACCCATCGGCCTGCCATAGAACTCGCCGAGCGACTGCTGGGCATGGCTCCCGACGGACTGACCCGCATTTTCTACTCCGACTCCGGGTCTGTAGCTGTCGAGGTCACAGCAAAGATGGCGCTGCAATATGCCCAAGCCAAAGGATTCACACGTCGCACAAAATTAGCCGCAGCAGCAGGCGGATATCACGGCGACACATGGCACGCAATGTCGGTATGCGACCCGGTCGGAGGCATGCACTCACTCTACGCCGGGAGGCTGCCCGTGCAATTCTTCGCCCCGCGTCCCCCGCGCGAGTGGTCGGAGGAAACATTCGAGCCTATGCGCACAATGCTGACCGAGCATGCCGACGAGATCGCGGCGGTGATCATCGAGCCCATCGTGCAGGGAGCGGGCGGCATGTGGTTCTACGCTCCGGAGTACCTGCGGCGGCTACGCGAGGAGTGCACGCGGCACGGAATACTGCTCATCGCCGACGAAATAGCGACCGGATTCTGGCGCACGGGGCGCCGCTGGGGTTGCGACTTCGCAGGGATCACACCCGATATAATGTGTGTCGGCAAAGCCCTGACCGGCGGCTACATGAGCTTTGCAGCGACACTGACGACCGACGAAGTGGCACTCGGCATCTCGAGTCGCCCGCCCCACGTATTCATGCATGGCCCCACGTTCATGGGCAACCCTCTGGCTGCGGCCGTGGCATGTGCATCGCTCGAACTGCTCGACGACAAGGCGCTCCCGATTCGCATTGCGCAAATCGAGAGGCTGCTGTCCGAGCACCTGGCACCCGCGAAGGAGCTCCCGGGCGTTGCCGACGTGAGGGTATTGGGGGCGATCGGCGTTGTCGAGATGCGCGAAGTTGTCGACGTGGGTGCGTTCCAGCGGCGGTGTGTAGAGCGCGGTGTGTGGATCAGGCCCTTCGGCAAACTGGTATACATTATGCCGCCCTACATCATAACCGACCACCAACTGCACACACTCTGCCGCGAGATGATCGCGCTGATAAGGTGAGTGCGCACCGGCCGTATGTTTTGGCGGATAACTGCAGTGCGGCCCGCTCCACGTATACCGAAAAATATACTTTTGCATAACAAAAAACTTTCTCTTATCTTTGCACTAATCAAAACTAAACCAATAGAAACAAAACAGAAACGGCGCTAAAAACATATTACATTCCTAATTAACCGAAACTTAGGACATTTCAGCACAGTTTGGAATAATCAGTGATGCTCATCTTTGGCGTGAGCTTTGTCGATTATTCATACTGTGCGGGCTGTCCTAAGGCCTCGGTTTTTTGTTTATGAGGCATTGTCTCACGCCTTTTTAAAGCCATTTTTGTTAACAAACACCTAAACAGACAAAACAGAAATAAGCATAATAACATATTAGATTTATTCTGAGAAACCAGAAATAGGACATCTGTATACCTCATGGAATAATTCATGCACTACCCACTTTGCGTGGGCTTTGCGGATTATTCATGAGGTTAAAGGCTGTCCTATGCCTTGGTTTCTCGTTTATGAGGCACTGTCCCACGCTTTTTTACAGACACTTTTTTTAACCCAAACCATACGAAGCAAAAACAACTTTAAGTACATATTAGATTTATTCAGAGAAGTCAGAAATAGGACATCTGCATCACATCTCCGGAATAATTCGTGCATTACCCACCTTTGGCGTGGGCTTTGTCGATTATTCAGGAGATGTGGGCTGTCCTATGCCTTGGCTTTTTGTTTATGAGGCACTGTCCCACGCTTTTTCTTTGAAGCGTGATTGAGAACTCCGTTTGCTAAAATAGTTATTCCGGCGGCCATAGGGGTCGTTGCGGCGCGATTGGTGGCCGTTCCCGGAGCGGTTGCCGTGGCTTGTGCGGCGGCGGTGTTTGTGTCCACTATCATAAACAAGCAGGCTATCTACCTGTGGTTCAGCATCTTACTCTTCTTTTTCGCCACGGCTACGGTTATGCGACCCCGCCCCATAATCCCCCAAGGCGAACGCATCGAAATGGTGGCCCAGATCGACGATCTTCCGACCATTCGCGGCCGCTGGCAGTCGACCTCGGCCCACGTAGGCCACTTCCGCATTAACTCCGAATGGCATCGGGCCGACGAGAATATCCGACTTCACGTCGACACCTGCTACCGTATCGAGGAGGGGCAGCAGATCGGCTTCCGGGGCTGGGTGAACCCTATCGACAGTGGGTCGTATGGCCGTCTGATGGCGCTGCGGGGCCTCCATTCGCAGGTCTATCTCACTCCCGGCAATCTGCTGCGCACGGCTCCACATACGTCGTACACTCCGTCGTGGTGGGCCACGAAACTGCACTCCAAGGCCGTCGAGCGGCTCGATCTTCTGCGCCTGGAACCCTCCTCGCGCGGCGTGGTTATGGCCATGGCGGCGGGCGACAGGGCGGCCATTGAGCGAGAGGTGCGCAACGACTATGCGGCCACCGGAGCGGCGCATCTGTTGGCGGTGTCGGGGCTGCATGTGGGTATCGTTTTTGTGTTGATCAACATTATTCTGTACTTGCTTCCGGCAGTGCGGTATGGAAATATCTACCGTAATATCGTGGCAATATTGGCAATCTGGACCTATGCCGTGGCGGCGGGTCTGGCTCCCTCAGTTATCAGGGCGGCGCTGATGTTCTCGTTCGCACAGTTGGCTCTGGCGAGCGGATCGTGGCGCAACGGATTTAATATCATGCTCGGCTCGGCGGTAGTGATGCTGGCGCTGAATCCCAACTTCTGGGGCGACCCGAGCTTTATGCTCAGTTATGCGGCGGTGCTGTCGATTACTGCATTCTTCGGGCCTGTGTATAATCTCGTCAAGACGCGCCGGAAAGTGGTCAATGTGGTGCTGTCAGTGGTTATCGTGGGTATGGTGGCATCGGCGGGGACGGCTCCGCTGGTTGCCTATTGGTTCGGGAATGTGCCGTTGGCGGGAATGGCTATCAATCCGATCGTTATGGTTACTGCCCACATTATCGTGATGCTGGGCGTAGTGTGGATGGTCGTTCCCGTCGAATGCCTGAACGGAGTCTTCAGCACTGTGCTCGACCTGGCGGCGGGTGTGCAGAACGACGTCGTGCGATGGAGTGCCGGGAGGAGTTGGGCGGCAATACCTGTACACGATATGCCTCTGTGGGCGGTCGTGGTGTTGTATGTGCTGCTCGGAATAGTCGCAATATTGTTATGGAACAGAAGAAAAGATGACGCGCGAGGATATTGATACTCTGCTGGGCCTGCGCGAGGTGGTGGAGGCCAATCTGGAGCGCGACCCCGTGCGTGTTGCTCTCGATGCACGCATTCCGCATGCGGCACTGGTAGCGACCCAGGTGAAATATCTGCAACGCGCACAGACAAAATTGCCGACCTACCACGCCGCCCGATGCATCATCCCGCGACGAGCCTTCGAGCAGGCGAGCAGCGAGGCGGCGGCGCTGAACAAGGCCGGAATGGGCACGCTGGCAATCGACCTTACCTGTGGACTTGGTGTCGACGCATGGGCATTCGGGCGTGGTTTCGAACACGTGATCGCCGTGGAGCGCGACCCCGTGACGGCCTATCTGGCCGAGGTCAATTTCAGACTGTTGGGCATGCATAATATAGAGGTGGTTAACGCCGCAGCCGAGGATTTCGCAATCCCCCCACAGGCAGACTTTATATATATAGACGCCGACCGCCGCGACGCCAAGGGCCGAAAACTGGTACTTGCCGAGGATTGCAGCCCCAACATCATGGAACTGCTGCCGCGACTCGAGGGACGAAGGGTAATGCTCAAACTGTCGCCGATGTTCGATGTCGACGAAGCGCAACGCATGTTCGGCGGACGAGTCGAGGTGGTCAGCAGTGGCGGCGAGTGCCGCGAGGTATTGGTCGAGGTCGGATGTCGGCCCGCGATCGCCGCAACTGTACTCGGATCCGGGAGTGTGGAATATGCCGATAACCGATCCATCGCGCCGCACCCTCTGCCCGCATTGAACTACCTCGTCGTGCCCGATGTGGCACTGGCCAAGGCACGGATCGCGCAGCGGCATTTCACCGAGCGAGGACTCTATATCGACAGCAATACGGGATTCGCATTCAGCGCAATGCATCCGACAGATGTGCCGGGACGCACATACAAGATCATGGCAACGGAGCCCTACTCGCCGAAAATGTTCAGAAAGCACGGCATAAAGCGCGCCGATGTGATGGTGCGCAACTTCCCCCAGTCGGCACAGCAGGTGGCGAAAGCCCTCGGGCTGCGCGAGGGAGGCCCCGAAATGCTCGCCTTCACGCGCATCGAGGGCCAACTCTACACCCTCTTCATAGAGCCCGCAATAAACTGATTCCTAAGGAAATATTCTTACAAGATCGATCTTCATCCCGCTAATAGCAATGGGATGCAGCACGATGTAGGTATCGCGGATCTTATCGACCAGACACTCTGCACCACCCACAAAAACTGTATCGCCGAGATTCGCAGGCAACTCGACCGGAGGCACATTCTCGTGGAATCGGTAATTGAGGCTCCAGTCGCCGATACTTATGTAAAGATTGAACAGTTTCCACTTCTGAGTCCAGTGTGTCATAAGGCATAAACGGGTTAAAAGGTTAGTGTTTAGCGCCTTATAAACAAGAAAAGGCGCAAGAACAATCCCCTACCTTGGCCTTGCAAAGCCTTTACATGGAAACTGTCTCACGCCCGGGGCATCATGGTGCAAAAAACACACCATGATATAGCTCCCCGAACTGACAATCTCGATCCATGTATAAACCTCATCGTTGCCGATAAGTTTGCAAGTTTAGGTAGGATCAAAGAGTTGTCTGCTCTCTGTATTTCGATGCAAAAATAAGGATAATTTTCATAACTGACACATATTAAGATTAGATTTATGCGCCTTAAAAAAGAAAAGGCGCAAGAACAATCCCCTATACCAGGCCTTAGGAAGCCCTATCGTGGATGACTGTCTCACGCCCGAGGTGCCATGGTGCAAAAATTGCACCATGGCAAGCCCCCGAACTGACAATCTCGATCCACGATAAACAACTGCCTTTGCAGGCAGCTTCCTAAGTTCAGTATAGGATCAAAGAGTTGTCTGCTCTCTGTATTTCGATGCAAAAATAAAGATAATTTTCATAAATGGCACATTATTGTGGAATTATGCGCCTTAAAAAGAAAAGGCGCAAGAACAATCCCCTACAAGTAGGCCATGCAAGCCCTTATCCGGAAAATTGTCTCACGCCCGAGGCGCTATGGTGCAAATATTACACCATAGCGAACCCTCAAGCTGACAATCTCGATCCGAATAAAACCCCGCGATTTAGGCGAGTTGCATGTTTACTTGTAGGACCAAAGAGTGTCTGCTCTCTGTAATTTTTTGCAAAAATAAGGATAATTCTCGTGGAATGCAAACGGCGGCAAGTCGACCGCACTCTAAAGCGGGGCAATCGCACAGTCACGCAATTAACCGCGAACCGTTGACCATTAACCATTAAATAATTATCTTTGCAGATATGTTTAGAAAAGTAATATATTTCATACAGCACGGCATCTGGGAGGACGATGCGGGAGGAGACATCATGCGGCCGTTCAAGATCGCACTGTATACTGCGCGGGGCATAGGCGAGCACAACATTTTCCTGCGAGCCTCGGCGTTGACCTATTATACTATCCTGTCGATCGTGCCCATTGCGGCGCTGATCTTCGGGTTCATGAAGGGGTTCGGGTTCGACGAGCGCCTGTGGGCGTGGATCTCAGAGAAGTTCCCTGGCGACAAGTCGTTCGTCGACAACTACCTTCGCGAATTTATCGAAAACCTGTTGGTCCACACGCGCGGAGGGGTGATCGCCGCCGTGGGTATGGTCGTCCTGTTCTGGTCGGTGATCAGGGTTTTCACAACCATCGAGGACTCTTTCAACAGCATCTGGGAGGTGAAGCAGTCGCGCTCCATCGCCCGCCAGTTGAGCGACTACCTTTCGGTGGTTATCGTGTCGCCGATACTGCTAATCTCGGCCACGGCTCTGTCGACAATAATGCGGCAGCACCTCGAGCCCTGGGTTTGGGGCTGGATGCTCAATGTCATCTTCCCTCTTTTGGAGATGGTGCTCATGTGGCTGCTCTTCGCGTTTGTCTATTGGGTGATGCCCAACACGAGGGTCAAGTTCAAGGGGGCACTCATAGCGGCAGTTATTGCTGGTACGGCGTTCTGGGTATTCCAGAAGGCTTATTTCGCAATCCAGGGGTCGTTGAGCTCGAATAATGCCATTTATGGGACATTTGCCGCGATCCCACTGTTGCTTGTTTGGATACAGAGCAGTTGGGTGATAGTGCTTATCGGTGCCGAGCTGTCGTTCGCCTACCAGAATATCGACCGCTACGACCTCGAGCGTCAGGCCGTCAATATGAACACTGTCAATAAGCGCAAGATCGTAGTGGCGGCCATGGCGGTCATCGTTAAACATTTCATCGATGGCGAGGGCGCCGTAACCTCTGAGCAGATAGCTACCGAACTGGGGCTCCCCGTGAGGTCGGTGCGCGATGTGGTGTATGAACTTGAGCAGTCCGATCTGGTTGTGACGGTCAAGACCGAGAACGACGCCAAGGTACATTATTATATGCCTGCGCGCGACGTTCGCGAGCTGACGGTATACGATGTGGTGGATGGAGTCGAGAACGACAATGCCGCCAACCTCGACGTCAGCGAAATGCCCGAGCTGAGCGAAGTGAGCCAACTGCTCGATACCGCACGCGAAGCTACGCGCAATGCGGGTCTTATGACAAAGATAGTCGACTTGATAAAATGAGAATCGTTATCGTAGGCAGCGGACGGGTCGCCGGGGCATTGGCCAACGCACTGGCGGGTGTCGGCATGGCGCCGGTACAGGTATGGGCGCGCAACAGGAGTGCCGCGGCAAAGATCGCCGAGGCGTGCGGATGCCCTTATAGCGACGATCCAAAGGAGTTGGCTCCCGCCGAGGTGTATCTGTTGGCCGTGTCGGACAAGGCGATAAAGGTCGTTGCCGGCAAGCTCAAATTCGGCGACGCGGTAGTGGCCCACACAGCGGGCAGCGTAGAGATGGATGCCCTGCTGCCGCTCCGCAACAGAGCCGTGCTATATCCCATGCAGACTTTCTCGGAGGAGCGGACTATCGACGTCGGCCATATACCCATATTCATCGAGGGCAGCAACCGCCAGTCGCTCGACGCAGTGCGCCAGATCGCCACGGCACTGACCGATAATGTGCACGAGATCGACTCCACACGCCGTATGATATTGCACACGGCGGCGGTGTTCGCCAACAACTTCACCAACCACATGTACACCGCAGGTGAAGAATTGGCTCGCGAGGCCGGATTCGACTTCGAGATACTGAAACCCCTGATTATGGAGACGGCAGCCAAGGCGCTCGATGCCCGTTCGCCGCGCGACGTGCAGACAGGACCCGCGGTGCGCAACGACTTCGAAACCCGCAGCCGCCACACCGAGTTGCTCTCGCAGAAACCCTATCTCCAGAACCTGTACATTAATATCAGCAAGAATATATGGGAAACTTCAAAGAAGACATAGCCCTGGTCGAGGCACTGGTGTTCGATGTCGACGGCGTGTTCACCGACGGCGGGATTACACTGCTGCCCGACGGTGACTTCCTGCGTTGTTATAATGCGAAGGACGGCTATGCCATAGTGCGCGCTCTGAGGGCCGGGTACAAGGTTGCGATCATCACCGGCGGTTGGGGTCCCATGCTCGAGAAGCGCTTCCGTATGCTGGGGGTTACCGATCTGCATACGCGATGCCTGGACGATAAACCGGCACGCCTCCGGTCGTTTATGGAGAACCACTGTCTGCAACGCGATCAGGTGCTCTACATGGGCGACGATCTGCCCGATATCGATTGTATGGAGATCGTCGGTATGCCCGTATGCCCTGCCGATGCTGCTGTCGAGGTTGTGCAGGCTGCCCGCTACGTCTCGCAATTCGACGGCGGCAAGGGATGCGTGCGCGACGTGGTGGAGCAGGTACTGCGCGCCCGGGGCGACTGGGGCAAACACGAAACGACCGGCTATCCGGCTAACGGGCAATAACGGTTCCCGATATTCAGGGATTGTTTGAAATTTCCCATTCCCACTCTTTTGCGCCTTTTACCACCCGAAACTCATTGCATCGATCTTGTTATGCACCCCGTTTGTGTAAAGGGCGGTGAAGGCTGAGGAAGAAGAATCCGCATCAACTCTAAACAGCGCCATAAAAGGGTGTAAACAAGAAGATGTTAAAATTCTACTCCCTCCAAGCACACATGATAAACTTCCCAATGCAGCTACAAGTACCCATATCCCCAAGATAATATCATGACACTCTCCATTATAATACCCGTTTACAACCGCCCCGATGAGGTCGACGAATTACTGGCAAGTCTGTCCATGCAGAGCGGCGACTTCGAGGTCATCATTGTCGAAGACGGGTCGACCTTGCGGTGCGAAGATGTTGTCGACAGATACTCCGAACTGTCGAATATCCGCTATTTTTTCATCGCTAACTCCGGCCCCGGGCAAGCACGTAACTACGGTTCGCAGCAGGCTCAGGGCGAGTACTTCATATTCCTCGATTCCGACACCATAGTGCCCGAAGGCTGGATCGACGCCGTGGCAAATGCCCTTCCCGCCGACGCGTTCGGAGGCCCCGACCGTGCCGCCGCGACGTTCACTCCGCTGCAAAAGGCCATCGATTACGCCATGACCTCGCCACTCACGACAGGCGGTATCCGCGGCCGGGGGCACAGTATCGACCGTTTCTATCCGCGGAGTTTCAATATGGGGGTGCGGCGTGCGGTTTTCGAAGCCGTGGGTGGTTTCGGCACAATGCGTTTCGGCGAAGATATCGACCTCAGTTATCGCATAGTAGAGGCAGGGTACGACACAAAGTTGGCTCCAGAAGCATGGGTCTATCATAAACGACGCACGCGGTGGCGTCAGTTCTTCAAACAGGTTTTCAACTCCGGAACGGCTCGCGTAGCACTCAGCAAGCGGCATCGGGGTACCTTGAAGATGGTTCACCTGCTGCCCTCGGTATTCGTGGTGGGATGCGTGGCGATATTGGTGATGGCTCTGTGGTGGCCATGTATGCTGGCGATATTGGGAGCTGGGATGGTCGTACTGTTTATCGACGCGATGGTGCGCACGCGGAGTGTAAAGGTCGGAGCCTTGTCTGCCCTTGCTTCGGTGGTTCAACTGACGGGCTATGGCAGCGGATTCCTGTGGGCCCTGGGCGGTGGAGGCGCTATGTTGAAGAAGTTCTATTCATAAATATTTACGCCGGTTTTTTCGGGATGGCCAAAGTGGTATCGGGTGTACTTTTTACTGCTCTTAGTAATCCTCCGCTATGCCCGGCCACTAAGGTCGCCTGAGTCGGCTCACCTTAAGTTCCCGGCCAAGCCAAACCTAACGCCCTATCTTTACAACCAATAACCCGGACTCCGTTTATCATAATACAAAACATAAAAAGCCGGGCCTTATTATGACCCGGCTTCACGTTTTATTTAAGCCAATCTCCTGCTTTACGGCAGAAAGTTCTGTCTTCTGCGCAGAAGGCACTTCAACACACCGATGAATCTACCGCTTGCAACAGGTGATGCGTCTGCCTGATCGATTCTGACGTCTGCAGTTATTTTTGTATTGTCCGTTTGTTTATTTAATTATTGCCATTGAAACATCTTACTGCATAGCCATAGGTATAGTTGCTTGTAATCATCGCCGTGGCTCCGTTTCTTATGAACGACAGTGCATATATGTTATCACCACTCTCCCTGTTCCTGCTCCAGAAGCGACCGCCGTGAGCTGTCGAGTATTGCCCGGGCGTACCCTGTGTGGCGCCGGAGCCTTGGTTGCCCGCCTGTGGAGCGTCGGAGCCGGTACGCCAGCTCGAATAAGGTATGAACGACTCCCAGTCCTGACCGTAATATATGGCCATACCGGCAACAAATTGACCATTGGTCAACTCCACACCGGGAGTATCATTCAGCGCCTGGGCGACATTTACTGCCCCGCCCCAATTCGTCGCCGTGCCGGCAGGGGTTCGCCACGTACCGGTGTAAGTACGGCTGCCTTTGTCGGCCTCAAGACACGGGTCGCCATACCCGTTAGTCAGATCGCCGGCACTATTAACAGCAGCCGGATATGAGTAGCCAGCCCCGGGCGAGGGCACCAGAGCGTAGGCGCCGCTTCCCGACATATCTCCCATGTTGTTGAGCAACTGCGTGTAGTTATATCCCTCTGGCGTCCAGACCACGTCGTAGGCGTCGAAATCGATATTGTCTAACGACGAGTCGGAACTCATGGCCACCGTCGATCCCCACTTGAAGTATACTATATATACATTCTTCTCGTGCACCTGACCGAACGGACTTTCAGCTTCTACAGGCGTTCCGTCGAACAACTTCGATCCTCGCAGTGTGAGATCGCCCGATTCGCTGACGCCCAACGTTCCCGGAGGCGCATGAAGACCCATCGAAGGTGGTGCCTGTATCTGGGGCGTCATGTTCCTGAAGCAGCGTATTGCCACAGCGTCGTCGGATGTGCGATCGACTCTGTTGGTCGTAGACGTGCCACTGTTCCATATAGTCATGGTCGCCGGATTGCTGCCGCTGATAGTGGACGACCAATAGTATCCTGTCGGTCCGTTGGGGCCGTTATACTGTATCGTACCACCATTGTCGGCGTCGCGATATCCGGCATAGGGAGCGAATACGCGATTGGTAGCGCCTGTCCAGCTATGGTGTCCGCTTATCTGCACACCGCCGGCATTTATGGTCACATGATCGAATCCTACAGAGTAGTTCGTCATCCAATGCATACTGTTCGGGGTTCTCCAGTAACGATTAGTACCATTATCGGCAAGTGTACACGGGTCGCCCACTCCTCTCTCGAGATCGTTGGCCGTGGGCCACAAATTGTTGTCGGCATAAGGTATTGCAGTCCACTTGCCGGCGGCTGTCGAGGCGTTGTTGACGGCCGTCATCACCGACGACCTGACTTCGTCCGGAGCCCACACTATATCCTCGATACTGAATGCATCGCCGGTCTTGCCCACACTGCTCAGACCCACGAGCGAACCCCACTTGAAGTAGGCAACGTATACCGTCTCGTCGGATACCCGGCCTGTGGGACTATCGGCCTCGTAGCTCGTGCCTGCAAAATGCATCGACCCGCGCACCGTCAGCTGTTTGCTGACTACACCCACACCCAGTACTCCCGGAGGAGCCAGCACGCCCGGAGCGCCGTCCTGGGTCCAGGTGCCGTAGTTCAACTCTATGGACTGTTCCTGGCTGTCGCCGATCCCCACTGGTGCCGAGAGTACGAATTGCAGTTCGCGCAGTTCAGTTGTGGGATTCTCGGGCACGGTTGCCGTTGTATATGCAGCTGCCGACACCGCATTGGCGTACAGAGTATTGGCGCTATTACCCACCGTACCGGGAGCATATGTGCCCGTCACGAGGAGCGTCTTGTTCGACACGCCGTCGGTGACATCATATATCTTCACCTGCCAATTGGGGATATTTGTCAGCGCATGGAATTGGTAGTTACCTCCTGCGCCCGAGATATTTGTATTGGGCAGATTTGTGTGTGTCTTGCTCAGTCGGCGCGCCCACTGGGTGATTGTCACCGGAGTCATCACCGACACACCGAGGTGTTCCTGGCTGTAATCGTTGTTGGTGAACGCTATCGTGGCCTGACGCATCGGGTTCGCGGTCGGGTTCAACTCGTCCCATTCGTCGACACTCACTTTCAACTCGGTGGTGTTGACCAGTATCTCATTTGTGTGATACTCGTAATCGTCGTCGGTGCGCGACGGGTCGTCGGGATAGTTCACCGGAGCGTAGAAGTGGTCATCGACAGTCAGGTTCTGTCCGAATGCGAATGTTTGGCCACCGGTCTTGTCCTGTTGTGCGGCGATCTGCACCCACCCTGTCTGACCCGGGTTCTGAGTATACGACACGGCTGCCGTCCACTTCACATTGCTGGTGAACAGAAGCTCGTCGGGAGCGACCTGCGGGCGACCCTCGTAGCTCAGCGTACCGTCGTTGGGATAGTCTTCTCGTTCCCATACCTGCACACCTTGACGGAACGTAGTCTCACCCGTCATTTGGATCAACGGATCGGGATTCATGGTCGCCCTGAAAGCCATCGTGTATTGGCTCACCGTACTGTAAAGTTGGTTGTTGAGCGCCAGATCGTAGTAATACCTCGTGGTTCCGACCTCGGGGGTGTCCTCGTCGAAGTGCGTCAGCGTTAGCACGCCGGCATTGTCCATGAATGTATGCTCTTCGTCGGGCTCTATACCTATGTTCGACTCGGTGTCGAGAAGTATGTTGGTGGTGTTCCACGGGAATATGTAGCTGTAGCGCGTAGCATCTGCCGCATCTACGAATCGCTCGGGCACCTCCCACTCCACGCCTCCTATGAATATGGCCTTGTACCAGAAGCCATTGAATCGCTGATTCGCGGGTGGTACCACCACTTCTACCGCCTCGTCGATGAGCGTGCCGTATTTACCCGGATCGGTGAGCTCTATGGTGAAGCGCCTGCCATAAGCATCCTCGGGAGCGCCGTCGAACGACACCTCGACGAAGAACCTCCTGTTGCGCGGATTTCGCGGATCGTACGCCGTGAGTGTCATACCCGCCGGGAGTACCACTTCGTCGGCACCGTCTCCCTGAACTAGCGTGAACTCGGAGTCGGGCAGGTTTGTGAAAACTTCTATGGATGCCTGCACAGGCTGTGTGCCGCTACCGGGACGCTGGATATAGACCACATCGCGGTTGATGGTCAAATACGGGGCTTCCTGTGTAATGATGTAGCTCACCGATTTGCCGTCGGACAGATTTACGGTCACAGTAGCCGTACGCGAGACGGGACTATCTTCTGTAAGCTCGAACGGCGCTATCACGAAGTTGTCGGTATATTGGAAATAGCCCTTATCGCTGGTCGACAGCGCACTTGTGTCGCCGAGGTCGATCCAGTCGGCGGGCGTACCGTCGGAGTTGGTCGCCGAGATCGTTCCCGAGACGAGCGACACCACATCGACCGGTATCTCGCCTCCCTCGGGCATCATGTATGCCTGCTGTCCGTCGACGAACGACATCAAACCGTTCTCGACAAAATCCTGATCGAGGTCGATGGCGACCTGGAGTCTGTTGGCCACGATGGTCCATGCGGCGTAACTCTGCGGACGGCGCGTACCGATATTTGCAACGGGGCACACCACGGTCACCACCCATCCGTCGGTCATATTCTCGGGGTCGCGCTCCAGTGTCCATTCATAGCGTTGGTCGCCCTGGAACGTAAGGCGCCGGCTATTCTCGTCGGGATCCCACACCAGTTTCACGGGATCGGTCGCCGGATCGCCGTCGGTCAGGTGGTCGTTGCGCCAGAACTCGAAGTGCTCGATATTGGTGCGCAGGTGCATCTGTAAAGTACCGGGCAGTGGGTCGAAACGCAGGCTGCGTTTGTCGATAGCCAGATAGTATGTACCGTCGAAATAGACGTCGTTTATCTTATCGTCGTCCCACTCCAACACATTGACTATAAGATTGGTGGCCAGCGACTGGTAAGCCTGCTCGACGGTCGTCGACCCAGGTCCGCGCACACCCTGTATGCTGAACGAGTATAGGTGGTTGCGCAGCACGTCGTCGAGCAGCACTCCCGTTGCGAAATCCATGCGGTAGTAGCTCGTAGCACCGCCCTTGTAGCTGCCGCCCACCACCACTGCCATGCGCTCGGTGTGGTTCTCGTCGCCTACCCTGCCGCCCTGTATCACTTCGGCCTCGGGGATGTAGATGCTGCGCTGGGTGTATAGGTTTTCGGATATATCAGTGTAAACGAATGCAGACTCCGATTCGTCGACATCGAAGCACTCCACATCATCGGGCAGCGATGGCGTATGAGCCGAGTTACGGGTGTAATTACTACTCTCGGGAGCCACACGGAACTGCTTGTTGGGCCGTATGACATACACCTCGCGCAGCTCGAACGGAATCTCGGTGACGCCGTCCTTCTCAAGGCCGTTCCATGAATAGCTCTTGCCGTCGGTCTGCTGAGTGGTCGTCATCTGCCCCACACCCACGTCGATACGCGCCACCGAACGCATGAGGTCCACCGTCTGGTTCGTAGAGCCGGGCTTGATCTCGATGAGCGCCGTCTCGCCCCACATCGGGATTGTGCCCGTCGTGGGGAACATGGGTCCGCTGATCTCGCCGCACACCTCGGCCATAACGTCGTCGTAAGCCTTATTCACCACATCCGCGGCATCGAACCCTATGGTGCTGCTCATGATACCGTTGGAATTGGCCAGCAGTACGAGGCGCACGCTTCGTCCCTCCGATGTGGGCGCAAGCATCACTGTGAAGGTGCCGTCGGCTTTCAGATCCTGGGCCTGTTTGATCTCGAGCAGGAAGTCGTTATCGTCGAACACAAGTACCCACACATTGGCCACCTCCTTCTCTTCGGCAAGCGAGAGACGGGTGTTCTGCTGGAAACCACCGGGGATCTGAAGCCGCAGGATAACCTCTGCCTCACCGTCGTGTGGGCCGATATGTGGCACCTCGTTCTGTGCGGGATCGCTCACACACGAAGCCAGCACAAGCATCGACGCAAACAGTATACTTTTAAAATAACGCAACATAAAGGCTATGTTTTATTCTATAATAATATGCATGTATATATAATCTTACATCCGCATGCTTCAGGTTCGACGAGGGATTACACTAAGTCGGCTTTGTACCATATCATCCTCACGGCAGAGTGACTTGTAGTCTCAATTCGGCACCCAGGGCACCACCTCGGTCGGCTTGTAGCGCCCGATCTCCCAGTCGCCGATTGTGATCTTTATACCACCCTCCATCGGGTCGGGCACGAAGTTTATCTCTATCGGAAAGGTCTCCTGACGATCGATATCTTCCTGCGTGTTGTAGAGGGGTCTGCTCTGGTCGTCGGTCATGCGGAGGATGGCGTCCACCACATCTATGTTCACCAGTTCGTCGCCACTCGCGCGGTCGCGTATAGTCAGCCGCACGGCATTGTCGCCCACATGATGATCCTTAAGCAGGCGCAACACCCTGATATCGGTTCCCACCAGTTCGGTCGTCATGGTATGCGGGTCGCACTGATAATGCACCATGTCGGCTTCGCTGTGTATACCGTTGTCGTGCGTGTAGATCCCGTTCCGCCCACGGACGAATATCTCGAACGGACACTCGCCGGCACGTGTGGGCGCCATGATATTGTCTACACCACTCATCGTTATCGCCAGAGTATTGGTATTGCGCACGAAATTTAGTGGCACCACTAGATCGCGATCGCCCAGAACCTCAACCTCCCTCGCCGAGGCGTGGAACATATATCGCACTTGATCCATAGTTGGTCTCACTGCATCTTCGACAGCCTCGGTACTGAGCGTCATCCGGAAATCATCTATCGTAGTGCGCCCGATGGTCGACTCACACAAGAATCCGCACTCCGAGAGCGAATTGCCGCAGCTGCCCCACGCCACGAAGTTATATTTACCCACAGGCATATCGATTCCCGCACGACCGGCGAGTACCTGCTCTCGCGTGAGCTCGATAATATCGGTGAGCAATCCAGTCCTGGCATCGAAAGCGTATATATGAACATGGCCGACATTACGCCCCTCGGCCGCTCCGAATTCGAACTGATAGCTGAACTCTATGTCGAAGATATGGTGGCAGCCGCGCCCGTCCCAATCCTCGGGCAGGTTCTGGGCTACGCACCCGGCAAGCAGCAGCAACGATATGATGGCCAACTTCTTCATATTATTATCTATTTGCGGACGGCGGCGCACCCAAGCCCCGCCATCCTGTGTATCTACATGTTACTATTTCGCCAGGTCGGGAGCGTAGGGAACGAACTCCCAGTCCTTGACCTCAACCTTAATCAACAGCGGCTGCTCCTCAGGGTTCGGACCCTCGTACAGGTTGCTGTACTTGAACTCCAGCTCATATCCGGTACCGCCTACCTGATAAACCTTACCGGCCTCAAGATCTTCACCGGCACCGTTATAACCCGTTACGGTCACATAGCGGGGTGTAGCGATAGTGTGCGGACCATCGGAGTCTCCGAGGTGGACATACGTAACATTCTCCAACTTAACCACAAGGAAACCCTTGCTGCCTGCGGGAACGTTGAATCCCCATGTCTTGGTAGCGTCGTCTCCGTCGAATACAGCCACGCCGGTGTCGGCAGTCCATGACCCTGTGGTACCCAGGCCTGCGGTTACCAGACCTGCCAACTTGGCCACATCGCCTTCGAGCGAGACGATAGTACCGTGGTTGCTACCACCGAACGTATACTCGGTATAAACCTGATCGAGGTAGATACCCGTCACGTCGAACCCTGTGACGTAGGCACTCTCGCCTGCTGTCGCTGCATCGGTCTGCGACTGGCTCTGTACGGCCGAGAGCTCGAGACGTGCGAAAACAGGGATCAGCCCCACCTCGGCCTCGAGCGACAGTCCGCTGCCCGAATCCTCTACCGAAACAACGGCAAAATCTTCGTTGGCCATCACAGGCGCAGTGTAATCATCCTGGTCTACGATATCGGCGAAGTAAGCCTTAATAGCATCGAGATCGTCGAGAGCCAAAGCGGCGGTAACATCGGCGCTCGGGATATTGGCAACTACATATACGCCTGCATCTACCGGAACAGCGGGGATAGTCTGGCCAGTACCGGGAGTCACGCCCGCGTTGGAGCTCGTAACGATAGCGTCGCCGGTCATAGGCACACACTGGAGCACGTCGTTCGACGCATCGAGCACATAGATAAGCGTGCGTCCCGCAACATCGACCGTGATCTGGCCTGCAACAGCAACGTCGTTGTCATAGCGCGAAGAAAGATCGCCCAACATGCGGAGTTGCACGGTCAGAGGCTTCTTCTCGCCCTGGCCATTTTTCTGCTCGTCATTCGAGCATCCTGTCGCTGCAACGGCAAGTACCGCCAGCGCGATGAACATTTTTTTCATACGTTTTTGAATTTTGGTTATTAATATAGAGTTGTTACTTTCCTTCGCAAAGAGTAGGCAGTGGTCGGTTTGCCGATCTTGTAGATCAGGTTGAGGGCCAGACGCGTGGGACCGAAGTAGTTCCTGGTCTGGTGACCAAGATACTGCTGACAATTGTCGCACGAGTATTTCTTATAGTCGAGATAGGCATATCCTACTCCGAGAGTGGCCTCCATATCCCACCGCATGCCCATACACCAGCGGTAGCCGTAGCTGACACCCGCCCCTATGGCCGAACCCTGCACGCGATGCGAGCGAATCCACGGCGAAAAGGGCTCCGGCAGATTACCGATGTTATAGAAGACATAGTGGGCGTGCAGACCAAAGAAGTGTCCGCTGAAAGTTCTGCGTGTCCATATCCTCCACTCTGGTTGGACCAGTATGTGGCGCCACTGGCGATGATTGGCAAATTTCCACGGATTCCACCCCAACGTCAGGTCCAGCGACGAGCGACCGCTCAAACATATCTCGGGCGAGAGGTTCAGCGTGGTGGTGACGTCGGAGATCAGATTGGTCTTCAGATTCCACGGCGAACCCGGAGTTCGGGCGTCGACCTGCCACACTATCATACACGAGAGCGCTACAACGCAATATTTTATGCCACGATGAATCATATATTATATAAATTATAATCTTCCAGACATGACAATGATTGCATAAATAACTC